>JACCDV010453453.1_pt1 | contig 21183 bp, 22 predicted proteins | sample 7446131 | NCBI WGS metagenome assembly JACCDV01 (sample SAMN15323448, study PRJNA562643) | freshwater metagenome | isolation source: river surface water | place: USA:Blue River Watershed | collected 2017-08-17 | reverse complement strand
TACAGGGCCACCTCATTAAATTAGCAAAAAAACGAACAAGCTAGTACCATTTTACCTGTTTAAACAAAGAGGAGGGGCTGAAATGGCACACAAGGCACTGGGATTTATCGATTTTTTCAAAGAAGTAGCCGATCACCGAGTAGATAGACGGAAATTATATAGTGTAGAAGAAATTCTCTTGGTAACCTTTTGTGGAATGATAGCCGGTTGCGACAGCTGGAACGATCTAGAGTTATTTGGCAAAACGAAACTGAAGTATTTGCAACAATATCTGCCTTACCTAAATGGGGTCCCCAGCGACGATACGCTGCGTCGTTTTTTTCGTGTATTAGATCCGCAATTATTTGAAGCATGCTTTCTAAAATGGGTAACCTCATTTCAATTAAATTTACACGATAAAGTGGTGGCGATTGACGGCAAAACCTCTCGAGGAACGTTCGATGGTGAGGTTCGCGCCATGCATATGGTGAGTGCATTTGTCAGTGAAATCGGGATTACGTTAGGACAATTAAAAACGGCGGATAAAAGCAATGAAATTACCGCTATTCCTGAATTAATAAATCTGCTAGATATAGCGGGTTCCATTGTTACCCTGGATTCGATGGGATGCCAAGTAAAAATTGTTGAAAAAATCAGGGAGAAAAAGGCCGATTACGTGATTGGATTAAAAGGAAATCAAGGTCGTTTACATGAGGACGTTCGATTATTATTTGAAAATCGCCCTACGACCCTTCACGTTGAGACGACGCAAGACGCGGATAAAGGTCATGGACGCATAGAAAATCGGCGTTGCACGGTGACAGAGGATATTGAATGGCTTAAAGAGGAACATCCGCAATGGCGACACCTTCGTAGCGTAATAGAAATGGAAAGCCAGAGAGAAGTTCAAGGCAGCGTAACGATAGAAAAGCGATATTATATTAGCTCTCTGCCCGCCAATCCCACCGCGTTACTCACTGCTATTCGGCAACATTGGGGGGTTGAAAATCAATTACATTGGGTGTTAGACGTGTGTTTTGCAGACGATCATTCTCGAATACGCAAAGGAAATGCCCCTCAGAATGTGGCCATCATTAAAAAAACGGTATTGAACTTATTAAACATTATCAAAAAAACGAAACCTCGCGTTAGCTTAAAAGCTATGCGTAAGCTGGCCGGATGGGATAATGACTTCTTGGATAGTGTATTAATCACTCAATTTTAATGAGGTGGCCCTGTTAAATTAGGCTTGTTCTTGCCTTATTCCCTAAAAAGTATTACTATTACGGAATGAACTCCGATAAAGTAAGCTTTTTTAGGGAATTGGACCTGGATTTACCTCCGGGGCAATCTGCCTTTTTATGGGGAGCGCGCAAAACGGGTAAATCGACTTATTTGCGTCAAAAATTTCCCAACGCAATTTTTTATGACTTATTACAATCCGATCTTTTTTTACGCTTAGCAAAAGAGCCACATTTATTTCGCGAAGAAATACTAGCTTTGTCGCCCGAGCAACTAGCTGAACCCATTATTGTCGATGAAGTACAGAAAATCCCGGTCTTGCTAGATGAAATTCACTGGTTGATAGAAAATACCGCCGCTTATTTTATTATGTGTGGTTCTAGCGCACGTAAATTGCGTCATGGTGCCGCCAATTTACTAGGCGGCAGGGCTTGGCGTTTTGTTTTTTATCCCTTAGTGTTTCCTGAGATACCGGATTTCGATTTGAAACGCGCTATCAATCAAGGTTTATTACCCCAGCATTATCTTAGTGAAAATCCAAAACGTTCATTGACTGCTTATGTGGAAGATTATCTAAAAGAAGAAATTCAAGCAGAAGGATTAGTGCGTAATTTACCAACGTTTGCTCGTTTTCTAGATGTGGTGGGTTTAACGCAAGGAGAAATGATTAATTTTACTAATATAGCACGTGACTGCGGAATCGATTCCAAAACGGTAAAAGAGTATTATACCATTTTAGTAGATACGTTAATTGGCTCATTTGTTTATCCTTATCAAAAGAAAGTCAAAAGAGATATTATCACCGCCACGCCAAAATTTTATCTATTCGACACGGGTGTTGCCAATCGTTTAGTGAAACGGGAGATAGAATCATTAACGGGTGAAGATTCGGGTCGTAGTTTTGAGCAATTAATTTATAATCAAATCGAAGCTTATCGGGGTTTAAAAGAAAAAGAATTTGCGATTAGTTATTGGCGTACCAAAACAGGATTAGAACTCGATTTTGTGTTAGGCAATGCAGAGGTCGGTATAGAAGTAAAAATTACCAATAAAGTCCGACAATCAGAGATAAAAGGATTAATCGCTTTCGCCCAAGAACATAAACCTCGACGCAATATCGTGGTCAGTCAAGATCCTCGGCCTCGCGTGTTAGAAATTGATGAGTCAATAAAAATAGAAATTCTTCCTTGGGAAATATTTTTGCAACAACTATGGAATGAAGAGCTTATTTAATAATTTCTTCTTCTGAGAACAGCAGGGATTGCCTTCGCACACTAAAACGCTTGCAATAATTCGCGCAGGCTACTGGCCATGATCGTAAAATCAGTATCGAATTGTTGCTCAGCGGTATCCGTATAAGCATCAGTGGCTTGTTCTTTGAGAATGTCTAAAAAGCGTAAGCTTTTCAAACTAAAATCTTCGCATAAGGTAAAGCTGATTTGGCCAGCCCAAGTCATGGCTAACTGAGTGACTTCGGCTTTATTTTTTAATAATAATTGGATATCGTCGGCATATAAATCATAATTTTGATAGCGTACCCGACCTTTATCTTCATTGTGCACGGTCAATACGGCAGCATCACGAATCGAAAAACTCGCGGGTTGTTTTTTATCGCGCAACCACATCGTCATATTGTGTTTTACTTGGCTATTATCGAGTAATTCAATTTTTAAACTACCTAAACTTTGACGTAACAAAGAACACAACACTTCCGCTTTATTGATGCTAGAAGTATTGATGATTAAACGTTGTAATTTAATATCGATATAGGCATAAAGATTCGTATTTTTAGTGAATGCTTGTGGTAATAAGGTAAAATAAATATCATCGCGCATATTTTCTTGTTCTTTACGATGCGGTTTGCGGCCTTGTTTTTCTTCATAATCGGCTACTGCTTCTTCTAGCCGTTCACGAATCACGCTGGAAGGAATTAATTTTTCTTCACTACGTAAACAAAATAATAAACAATTATTGCTTTCATGCGCGAGAGGCGCTTTTTCACCATCACCGATCGGAGCTATCCAGCCTTGACTTTGTGGGCTAATGCGATCGCAAGGTTTAAAAGGATCGGCTTCTAAGACTTCGTGTAATTGTGCCGCGGTTAAGGTACATTCTTCGGTGAATTGATAAATAATTAAATTTTTAAACCACATAACGATCCCTTTTAAATTGAGTGCAGCATTGTACTGTATTTTTTGTCATTGACGAAGTACTTTGTCATATCAGACCATGGGATCACTGATATGGAGAAAGGGTGTCTGGGTTATATGGCGGATTATGATATGTTTATAATCCGCTAGATAAACATATTATTTGTGTTGTCTAGCGGATTATGATATGTTTATAATCCGCTAGACAACACAAAAGAGAGGCCACCATGCGGATTATAGAAAGAAGGGATGAAACCAAGTTATTGGATGACTTCCTAAAATCAAATCGTGCCGAATTTTTAGCTGTTTATGGGCGACGTCGGGTTGGTAAGACCTATCTTATAAAGAATTATTTTAGCCATCAAAAAAACTGTATTTTTTTGCCTATGACGGGTATTCAAAATGGAACGTTCTCGGAGCAAAAAACGACTTGTTGTAAACAAATCAGCCAGGTTTTTTATAATGGCGTAACTTTAGAAACACCTGAGACGTGGTTGCAAGTGTTTGAATTATTGCATAAGGCGATAGAAAGTGTACCTAAAAATAAAAAAATAGTACTATTTTTTGATGAATTTCCATGGATGGCTACCCCTCGCTCACGTTTACTGCAAGCACTAGAGTATTACTGGAATCAGCACTGGAGCAATGACAAACGTGTTAAATTAATTATTTGTGGCTCGTTGGCGTCATGGATCATTAAAAATATTATTAATAATACCGGGGGGCTTTACCATCGTGTCACTTACCGTCTTGAACTGTGGCCTTTTAATTTAAGTGAAACAAAAGCCTTCTTGGTAAAAAAGGGGATGCATTTAAAAAATGAACAAATCCTTTTGCTGTATCGTGTTACCGGAGGTATTCCTCTTTATCTTGATCGAGTTAAAAAAGGTTTGTCTGCTAATCAATTGATTGATGAATTATGTTTTAGTAAGAATGGATTATTAGTTGATGAACTCGAAGAGTTGTTTAAATCTTTATTTTTAGATTCAGCTATCTATATTAAGTTAACGCGTGAAATGGCCAAACACCATTGCGGTATTACCAAGGTGGAGTTAGCTAAAAAATTAGAGATATCTCAAAGTGGCTCACTAGGTGAACGATTACAAGCATTGGAAGATGCTGGATTTATTATGTCATTTCTGCCCTATCAACATCGTGAACGAGGTACTTATTATAGAGTTGTTGATGAATATACATTATTTTATTTTCGTTGGATTGAGCCAAATTTACGCTCAATTAAACGGCTTTCCTCAGTTAAAGGCTATTGGGTAGAAAAAACCAAAACTCCATCTTATCAAGCTTGGAATGGGCATAGTTTTGAGTCTATTTGTTATAAGCATCTTTCTATTATCAGCAAAAAATTAGGTATTAGTGCTACATCGAACCCTTATACTTGGCGCTATACCCCGGCTAAGGGCAAAGCAGAACGAGGCGCGCAAATTGATTTACTATTTGATCGCGATGATAAGTGTATTACGCTCTGCGAGATAAAATGTACAGAAGAACCTTTTGTTATTGATAAGCAATATGTTGAGAAAATAAAACAAAAAATGGCAGTATTTCAAAATATTACGCGTACCAAAAAACAATTATTTTTTGCGATGATTTCGAGTGCAGGAGTGAAGAAAAATATGTATTCAGAAGAATTTGTACAGGGGATCGTCACGCTAGAAGATTTGTTTGAAAGAGCTTAAGCGAACGGTTCGTAGTTAAGGATTATGCACAATGCTATCGATACCTGCGGCGCGCAAAGTCTTTTGCATTTGTTGCGTTTTGGCGGCACTTGCATAAGGACCGGCGATCACTCGATACCAAGCGGTATTATTATATTGTACCAGCACGATTTGCAGTGGTAGATGATGATCATGCAAACGATTGATCAATGCTTGGGCTTGAGTACGATTGCGAAAGGCACCTAATTGCAATTGATAAGCGCCAGCGGTCGCAGTCGATGGACTTGTTATCGGTGTAATTTTAACAGAAGTTGCTTTAACAGGAGCAGGTTTAATCGGGCTGGCTTTAACCGTCGCGAGGGGTAGATTAGCGGGTGCTTTCATATTAACGGGGCTATCTACCGTTGCATCATCTGTATCGGAGTCATCGGTGTCAGTCGTATTGTCAGTATCCTCATCATCGGCTTGTTCCCGCTTATTAGTGGGTTGGCCGACCCGCATTTTCGGTAGCATATTGTAATAATCATATTTTTGATCGGCTGCCGATGACGCAGGTGCTGATGAATCAGTAGTGGTTTGATCCGTCGTCGTTGCGGCAGGGGTTTGATCGCTAGCCGTTTGTGTGGTTGCGGGTGGCTGCGCGTCTAGCGTTTGATTGGTGATTGGCGCTTGTATCGCTGTGGAAGTTGTAGCAGCCGTTACGGGCGTGGCTGTTGCCGGTGCAGTGGTTTTCGCTTTTAAATATTGTTGTTGATTAGACCAATTGGCTTGCGCATTATGAACAGGAACTTCTTGATGAGCCATGCCAGATGAACTCGCATGCATAGCGCTTTCATTGATTAGAGGGCTATTATGGCGCGGGTGAAATTTAAAATAAAATAAACCAGCGACGAAAACAATTAATACGATTAACGGTAATATCCAGCCAAAACGGTCATCTTTATAACGGCCATGGCTATTACGAGATTGAGGTTTGCGTCGCTTCTTATACGCATCACGGCGGCGCGCGCTGTCGGCATAATCGTCAGGCATTTACATGCTCTCCGGAGCAGTCACTCCTAGTAAATCGAGACCATTATACACCACTTGTCGGCAAGCGTTGATTAAACATAAGCGCGCATTGCGTAAATTAGCATCGTCAACGATAAACTGTTGTTGATTATAGTAAGCATGAAATTCAGTCGCTAATTCGCGCAAATAATTGGCTAGCAGGTAAGGTGCATATTGCTGTGCAGCGATGCTTAATAATTCGGGATATTGTTGCAGTACTTTGATCAAGGCTTGTTCAGGAGCATCGGTTAATAAATGAATATGCTGTAATCCTTGCGCAGGATCCCAGCTTAATTGTTTTTCAATTAATTGGCGCATCACACTACAAATACGGGCATGCGCATATTGCACATAATAAACAGGGTTGTCATTACTTTGAGATTTTGCTAATTCTAAATCAAAGTCCATATGTTGTTCGAGTTTACGCATCACAAAAAAGAAACGTGCCGCATCATTACCCACTTCGTCGCGCAATTCACGTAATGTCACAAAAGAACCGCTACGAGTCGACATTTGCACTTTTTCTTGATGGCGATAGAGGCTGACGAATTGTACGATCGGCACGACTAAGGCATCGGCTTTATCAGTCAAGGCTTGCATAATTGCGCGTACGCGTGGCACATAGCCATGGTGATCGGCGCCCAACACATCGATGATGCGATCATAACCCCGTTCTAATTTATTTAAATGATAAGCGATATCGGAAGCAAAATACGTCGTTTCGCCATTGGCTCGGCGAACCACGCGATCTTTTTCATCGCCAAAGGCAGTGGCTTTAAACCATACAGCGCCATCTTGTTCATATAAATGTCCTGCGGCTTGTAAAGTATCTATTGCGTGTTGGATAGCGCCATTATCCATCAAACTTTGTTCGGAAAACCATTCATCATGATAAACACGGAATTCGGTTAAATCCATTTTAATATCAGCCAAAATCAGAGTTAAGCCAATTTGAAATACGCAGTGGTAATCTTTACCTAACAATTGCTTGGCATTGCGAATGACATCATCAATATGGGCTTCTTTATCACCGCTGAGTACTTTGCCTTGTTCATCGGTGATAGCATCGGCGCGGACGTTGGCAAACACAGTAGCTGCTGAGTGCAGCAATTGCGTGCCGACTTCTTGTTGTAAACGTTTAGCAATGTCAATGACATAGTCACCTTGATAGCCATTGTGAGGAAAAGTGAAGGTTTCTCCATGTAAGGCTAAATAACGTAGCCAAATACTGGCGGCTAAAATATGCATTTGGCGGCCCGCATCGTTGACGTAATATTCTTGATGAATCGTATAGCCTTGAGTCTTTAATAAATTAGCTAAACTTGAACCATAAGCCGCTCCGCGTCCATGTCCAACATGCAAGGGGCCCGTGGGATTAGAGGACACATATTCTAAATGTAATTTTTCGGTTAAAGCTGGGCGACGATGGCCAAATTGCTCACCTTGTTGCAATATATCGGCAATCACGCTGGCATTAGATTGTTGATTAATAAAGAAATTTATAAAGCCAGGCCCTGCTATTTCAACTTTATCGATCACTGCATGGTTGACTAATGCCGAGCTAATCCACTCCGCTAATTGACGTGGCGGGACATTAGCGGTTTTCGCTAACCGTAACGCGATGTTACAGGCAAAATCTCCGTGAAGCGGATCACGAGTCCGCTCGATAACAATTTCGCTAATCTCAGTGGCAGGTAATTTGCCTTGTTGATGTAACTGATTGAGGGCGTCGTGAATAATAGTAATGAGTGATTGTTTCATGGCTAATATTTTAGCAGGTATTTTATCCTTGCCTAGCCTTAATCTGGGGAGATGAGATATTTTTCTTTCGCTCAGGAGTTTCGCACGGCGTGCGGAACTCCTTCCTTGATTTATCGCTTGCGCGAAGTTAATTCGCGCGGACAGCGACTCAGGGGGGAGCGCTGCGCTGCTCCCCCTGAGAACCCCCATCGCTCTTGTGCTTTCGCACTAAAGTGCGAAAGTCCTATAGATGATGCAAGTTGGAGGAGGACGATTGGTGTATATATTCTATTAAAAATATTACCTCAACCCATTGCACATCAGAAAGGGAATGTTTATACTCTGCGCAGGTTAAAATTACAACACAATTGAGTGCATAGTGTCATCATTGTGTTATAAGTCGTGGGTAAGAAGAGGGGTTAATGGTGGATTTTTCGCATCGTTATGCTTATCGCAATCTCGCTATTCAAGCATTAGCAACTCTCATTATTTCTTTATTTTTTTTGTGCCAAAATCTTATCGCGGCTTATTCGGCATTATTGGGTGGTTTGAGTGTGTTATTGCCCTCGGTAATTTTTGCTTGGGTGGTTTTACGGCACCAAGTGCGTGCGCGCCAAAGCCAAAGTGTATTAAAAAATTTTTATTTAGCTGAAGCCTTGAAATTTATTACTATGATTAGTTTATTTACCATCGCTGTATTATATGTAAAATTACTACCGGTACCCTTTTTGGTAACGTTCGTTTTACTACAAGTATTACCTTTATTTAGCGCCCGGTTTATTGCTGGTAAACAGAGGAGCGCGTAATGAATTCTGCTCAATACGTTGAACACCACATGCATCATTTGCAATTTAATTTGCAAAATGGTCAATTAGGTGAAGGTGGTTTTTGGAGTTTGAACCTCGACTCTTTGTTTATGTCTATCGTGCTGGGGGTGAGCTTCTTACTGTGGTTACGTTGGATAGCGAGTCGCTTGCAAGTAGAAAAACCCCATGGCGTACAAAATTTTGTGGAATTTGTCATCGAGTTTATCGATAAAATTGCTGGTGAAGTGTTTAAATCGCGCGATCAATTGATAGCCCCACTAGCCTTCACTATTTTCGTCTGGGTATTGTTGATGAATGTTATCGATTTGATCCCCGTTGATTTATTGCCTCGCGCTGCCGAAGGAGCAGGGTTTAGTGATTTCCGCGCCGTGAGTACCGCGGATCCTAATATCACGTTTGGTTTATCGCTATCTGTATTTGTTTTATTAATTATTTATAATTTCAAAGGTAAAGGCTGGAAGAATTTCGGTAAAGAAATTTTAGTGCATCCATTTGGCCCCTGGTTATTTCCATTGAATATTTTTTTCCGTTTGTTAGAAGATATCGTCAAACCTTTTTCTTTATCATTGCGGTTATTTGGTAATATGTTCGCCGGCGAATTAATTTTTATCATCATCGCTGCAACGTTGCCTTGGTGGTCACAGTTTGTATTAGGCGTGCCGTGGGCTATTTTTCATATTTTGATTATTTTAATTCAAGCGTTTATTTTTATGATGTTAACCGTGGTTTATTTAAGCATGGCTTATGAATCACACATAGAGCATTAAAGAGATTTAATTTAACTATAAAAGAGGTAAAAGAAATGGAAATAGCAAGTGTATTAGCAAGCGTACAAGGCTTTACCGCCCTAGCTGCTGCTATGTTAATTGGTATGGCTGGTTTTGGTACGGCTATCGGCTTTGGTTTGTTAGGCGGCAAATACTTAGAAGGTGTTGCGCGTCAGCCAGAATTAGCAGGACAATTACGCGGACAATTCTTTTTAATGGCTGGTTTCGTGGATGCGTTTGCAGCGATTTCTATCGGTATGGGATTATTTTTATTCTTTGCGGGTAACCCATTTGCACAACCTGTTTTAGCCGCCGCTCAAGCAGCTGTAGGACACTAAACTCATGAATTTGAATGCGACACTCCTTGGACAAATGATTACTTTCCTAATCTTCGTGGGAATTACCATGAAGTGGATTTGGCCTTTGTTTAAAAAAATATTGGATGAGCGCGCTAAAAAAATTGCTGAAGGGTTAGCTGCTGCTGAGCAAGGTCAACGTGAATTAGAACAAGCTGACCGTGAGATGAAAACGATTATTTCCAATGCTAAGGTGCAAGCGGCGACCGTTCTGGAGCGTGCTAATAAACAAGCGTACGATATTGTGGAAGATGCTAAAGAGCAAGCTCGCAAAGAAGCCGAGCGTCTATTGATTCATGCTAAATTAGAAATTGAGCAAGAAGCAAAAGCTGCGCGTGAAGTCTTACGTCAACAAGTCGCTAGCTTAGCGTTGGCAGGTGCGGAGAAAATTTTAACGCGTACTATTACTGCCAATGATTCTGATAAGTTAGTCAATGATTTGGTAGCGGGGTTATAAATGTCAGCAGCTAAAGTAGCAAGACCTTATGCTAAAGCTGCATTTGAATATGCAGTAGAACATAACGCCGTTAATACGTGGTCAACGCTATTACAAAAAGCTGCGATATTGGTTAGCGATGAAGCGTTACGCCAATTATTGATTAATCCTAATTTAACGTGGCAGCAAGCGGCTAAATTAATGATTAATTTATGCCAAGATACATTACCAAATGGTGGGGAAAATTTCTTAACATTATTAGCGCAAAAAAAACGTTTATTAGTGTTAGCGGAAATTAATGCAATATTTATCAATTACGTTGCGAGTCAATTACAATCGATTGATGTGGAAATTGTTAGTGCGCAACCATTAACAGGTGCGCAAGAAGAAAAATTGCGCCAAGCATTAACAACACATTTCCGTAAAACAGTAAAAATAAATAAACGTATTGATGAAGATTTATTAGGTGGTGTGGTTATTCGTGCCGATGATATCGTGATTGATGACTCAGTTAGAGGCCGCTTAAAACAATTATATAAAAAATTATTATTAGTAGGGTAGAAAACTATGCAAGTAGATGCTGCAGAAATAAGCCAATTAATTAAAGATAGTATTAAAGATTTTAAACCTGCGATCCAAGCAAGTTCAGAAGGTACTATCGTCAGTGTCAAAGATGGTATTGTGCGTATTCATGGTCTGCATGATGCAATGTATGCAGAACTCATTGAGTTTGCTAATGGTATTTCTGGCATGGCTTTGAATCTAGAACAAGATTCAGTAGGTGTTGTCGTTTTAGGTGATGCTGAAGGTATTATCGAAGGGCAAGTTGCAAAATGTACCGGTAAAATTTTGGAAGTGCCGATCGGTGAAGCATTATTAGGCCGCGTTGTCGATGCATTAGGTCGGCCGATCGATGGTAAAGGTGCGATTGCTACTCAGTTTACTTCTCCGATTGAAAAAATTGCGCCGGGTGTTATTGCCCGCGAACCCGTTAATCAACCGATGCCGACCGGCTTAAAAATTGTCGACTCATTAGTACCGGTAGGCCGTGGTCAACGAGAGTTAATTATTGGTGATCGTCAAACAGGTAAAACGGCGATTGCTATCGATGCTATCATCAATCAAAAAGATACCGGCATTAAATGTATTTATGTTGCGATAGGCCAAAAAGCCTCTTCAGTGGCGCGATTAGTGCGTAAATTAGAAGAACATGATGCGATGAAGCATACCATCGTGGTGGCTGCTAATGCGTCTGACTCCGCTGCTTTACAATTTATCGCTCCTTATGCAGGTTGCGCAATGGGTGAATATTTCCGTGACCGCGGCGAAGATGCATTAATTATTTATGATGACTTAACCAAACAAGCCTGGGCTTACCGTCAAATTTCTTTATTGTTGCGTCGTCCTCCTGGTCGTGAAGCTTATCCGGGTGATGTGTTTTATCTTCACTCGCGTTTATTAGAACGTGCTTCTCGAGTAACGGCAGAGTATGTAGAAAAACAAACCAATGGCGCGGTGAAAGGCAAAACGGGTTCCTTAACGGCATTGCCAATTGTCGAGACGCAAGCCGGTGACGTATCCGCCTTCGTACCGACTAACGTGATTTCGATTACCGATGGTCAAATTTATTTAGAAACCGGTTTATTTAACTCTGGTTTCCGTCCCGCAATGAATTCGGGTTTATCGGTTTCTCGAGTGGGTGGTGCTGCGCAAACGAAAATTATTAAAAAATTAGGCGGTAGTATGTTGCGTTTGGAATTAGCGCAATATCGTGAATTAGAAGCGTTCTCACAATTTGCTTCAGATTTAGATGAATCTACCCGCAAACAATTAGAGCGCGGTCAACGTGCGATGGAAATTTTAAAACAAACTCAATATGAGCCAATGTCTGTGGCGCAAATGTCAGTGAGTTTATTTGCAGTCAATAGCGGCTATTTGGATAGTGTGGATACTAAGGATGTGACGAAGTTTGAAGCGGCGTTGCAAAGTTATATGCGTTCTAATTTTGCAGCGCTATTAGATAAAATCAATGTCAGCGGCGATTACAGTGATGATGTTAAACGTGAATTGACTACCGCACTCGACCAATTTAAACAAACCGGTAGTTGGTAAGCAATGTCGGCTGCAAAAGAGATCAGATCAAAAATCGGTAGCGTCAAAAAAACGCAAAAAATTACTCGAGCGATGGAAATGGTCGCTGCCAGTAAAATGCGTAAAACGCAAAACCGTATGCAACGTGCCCGACCTTATGCAGAAAAAATTCGCCAAGTAATCGGACATATCGCCAACAGCAATCCGGAATATAAACATCCTTTCATGCAAGAAAGGTCAGTTAAACGCGCTGGATTCTTGGTTGTGGGTACTAATCGCGGTTTATGCGGTGGATTAAATGCACGCTTATTTAAATTAACCGTAGAAAATATGCGCAAACAAGAAAAAAATAATGTTGCCATGGATATATCTCCGATTGGCATTAAAGCTGAAAATTTTTTCGCTCGTCATGGCGGTAATGTGGTTGCACACGCGGAACGGATGACGGAAAATCCAAGTTTGCAAGATATTGTTGGCGTGGTGAAAGTCATGTTGGATGCATATCAAGCGGAAAAACTCGATGCGTTATTCATCTGCGCCAATCAATTTGTTAATACCATGGTGCAAAAACCGTTTGTTCGACAATTGCTACCGATCGTGCATGCGGATGATGAAAGCAAAGGCCATCACTGGGATTATATTTATGAGCCGGATGATGCGCGTCAAATTTTAACGACGTTATTAACGCGTTATATTGAATCACAAGTATACCAAGCAGTGGTAGAAAACTTAGCTTGTGAACAAGCCGCTCGAATGGTGGCAATGAAGAATGCTACAGAAAATGGTAGCAAAATGATTAATGAATTATTATTAGCTTATAACAAAGCGCGTCAAGCAGCGATTACCCAAGAATTAGCGGAAATTGTTGCGGGCGCTGCTGCAGTGTGATGGTGAGAAAACTATGGCCGAAGTGATGACAAGAAAAGGTAAAATAGCAGAAGTGATTGGTGCAGTTGTCGATGTGGAGTTTCCACGGGATGTGGTGCCTAATATTTATGATGCATTAATCGTTGAAGAAAATGGTTTAACGTTAGAAGTGCAACAGCAATTAGGCGATGGAATCGTTCGTACTATTGCGATGGGTGCTTCTGAAGGTTTGAAACGCAATATGGATGTAAAGAATACAGGTAAACCTATCGAAGTGCCAGTAGGGCAAGCGACACTAGGTCGTATCATGGATGTATTAGGTAATCCTATCGATGAACAAGGGCCGATTAAAGCTGAGAAACGTCAAATTCACCAGCCTGCACCACAATATGATGAATTAATTTCGACTAACGAAGTATTAGAAACGGGTATTAAAGTCATCGATTTGATTTGTCCTTTCGCCAAAGGTGGTAAAGTGGGTTTATTCGGTGGTGCCGGCGTGGGTAAAACCGTCACGATGATGGAATTGATCCGTAATATTGCCGTTGAGCACAGCGGTTATTCAGTATTTACTGGCGTGGGTGAACGTACTCGTGAAGGTAATGACTTTTATCATGAAATGAAAGAATCGAATGTATTGGATAAAGTTTCTTTAGTGTATGGCCAAATGAATGAACCGCCGGGTAATCGTTTACGGGTAGGGTTAACGGGTTTAACGATTGCGGAAAGTTTCCGTGATGAAGGCCGTGATGTATTATTTTTCGTGGATAATATTTATCGTTACACCTTAGCCGGCACCGAGGTATCCGCATTATTAGGTCGTATGCCATCGGCGGTAGGGTACCAACCAACCTTAGCGTCAGAAATGGGTGCATTGCAAGAACGAATCACCTCGACTAAAACCGGTTCAATTACTTCTGTGCAAGCTGTATATGTACCTGCCGATGATTTAACGGATCCATCGCCAGCAACTACGTTTGCGCATTTGGATTCAACAATCGTATTGTCACGTCAAATTGCTGAATTAGGGATTTATCCAGCAGTGGATCCGTTGGATTCAACTAGTCGTCAATTAGACCCCCAAGTCGTTGGCGAAGAGCATTATCAAGTTGCTCGTGGCGTGCAAAAGATTTTACAACGTAATAAAGAATTGCGCGATATTATCGCCATTCTTGGTATGGATGAATTATCAGAAGAAGATCGTTTGATGGTAGGACGTGCGCGTAAAATTCAACGTTTCTTATCGCAACCGTTTTTCGTCGCAGAAATTTTTACGGGTTCACCCGGTAAATATGTGTCATTAGCTGAATCGTTACGTGCCTTCAAAGGTATTATCGAAGGCGAGTATGATGATTTACCCGAGCAAGCTTTTTATATGGTCGGAACGATTGACGAAGCGATAGCCAAAGCGAAAACATTATAATCATGGCGTTAATAGATAAATTGCATATTGATATCGTTAGCGCTGAAGAATATATCTTCAGCGGGGATGCTACACAAGTGATTGCGATGGGACAAGATGGTGAGCTGGGTATTTTGCCTGGTCATACAGCTTTGTTAACACCGCTAAAGCCCGGCATGATTCGTGTTTTCAATAAAGATGCGGAAGATGTTTTTTACGTTTCAAGCGGTACTCTAGAGGTACAACCGCACTTAGTAACAGTATTGGCGGATACAGTATTGAGAGCAGCTGATATCGATGAAGTGGCAGCATTAGAAGCGAAACGATTAGCCGAACTTACCTTGAAAGATCGCAAAGATAATGTGGATTATGCCGTCGCCATGATGGAGTTAGCGCAAGCTCTCGCTCAATTACGTGCACTGCAACAAATTAAAGGGAAATAATATGTCTGATTTTAGCGTGGTGATCCTAGCGGCAGGCCAAGGGACCCGTATGAAATCAGACTTACCTAAAGTATTGCACCCTCTGACTGGCAAAGCCATGCTTCGTTATATCATTGAAACAGCTCAGCAATTAAAACCGCAACATATTTATGTCGTTATTGGCCATCAAGCTGAATTCATTCAACAACAGTTAAGCGATGTGGATGTTACCTGGATTCAGCAACGCGAACAATTAGGCACTGGCCATGCAGTGATGCAAGTCTTACCGCATCTACAAAATGAACAACGATTACTTATTTTATTAGGCGATACGCCGTTAATCACGGTTGCTACTTTGCAGCATTTACTCGTTATTACGGGCGAGGAAGAAAGTGGGTTATTAACGGTGCAGCGTGACAATCCAGCGGGATTAGGTCGCATTATCCGCGATGAAAAACAAAATCTTTGTGCCATTGTTGAGGAAAAAGAAGCAAGCCCTGCCCAAAAAAATATTAAAGAAATTAATACCGGTATTATGGTTTTACCGGTGCGACATTTACGTCGTTGGTTACCTGCCTTAAAACAAAATAATTCTCAACAAGAATATTATTTAACTGATATCATCAGTATGGCTGTTAATGAAGGTATTCAATTTCGCAGTGCGCAACCCCAGGAGGATATCGAAGTGGGAAGTGTTAATGATCGCAAACAATTAGCTCAATTAGAGCGCGAAAAACAAAAACAATATGCCATTAGTTTAATGGAGCAAGGGGTAACGTTATTAGATCCGGCGCGCTTAGATATTCGTGGCGATGTTCAAATCGCTGCTGATGTGACGATTGATGTGAATGTTATTTTGTCTGGCAAAGTGACGATTGGTAAAGGCAGTCATATTGGTCCTAATGTGGTTATCAAAGATTCCATCATTGGGGAAAATACCGTGATCCACTCCCATTGTGATATCGATGGTGCGCAAATTGGTAAAGATTGCCAGGTAGGTCCTTTTGCCCGCTTACGTCCCGCAACCACGATCGCGGATGAAGGGAAAATTGGTAATTTTGTTGAAACCAAAAATATTAGTCTAGGTAAAGCCAGTAAAGCGAATCATTTAACTTATTTAGGTGACGCGACCATTGGTGAGCATGTGAATATCGGGGCGGGAACGATTACCTGTAATTATGATGGCGTGAGTAAACATCATACCGAAATCGAAGATGGCGCATTTATTGGTTCTAATACGGCTTTAGTAGCACCAGTAAAAATAGGTGAAAATGCAACGATTGCGGCAGGCTCTACTATCACTAAAGAAGCGCCCGCTGGTCAATTGACTGTGGCGCGCGCTCGTCAAGTTTCATTAACGTGGGAAAGACCGCAAAAAACGATAAAATAACTGGATGATAAAGCCAGAGGATTGCAAAAACGATTGTATGCTAAAAGAAATTTTCGACCAACCAGAAGCTATTTGCCAAATTTTAGATAATCGTATTATCAGAGGTAGAATTAATGCCTCTATTTTTGGTCGTCATGCGGCAGAAATTTTTCCCTATATTAAACAGATTGAAATAGTGGCTGGCGGAAGCAGTTATCATGCCAGTATGGTTGCGAAATATTGGTTAGAAACGATCGCACAATTACCCTGCCATATTAATCGTTCGCTGGTTTTACCTGAGCAAGCACTACCCGTGGCAGAGGGAACGTTGTTGCTGATTATTGCACAAGCACACGAAACGAACGAAGCGCTCGCTATTTTGCGTGCTAGCCATCAATGTCCCTATTATGCTTCATTAGTATTCAGTAATGAGGAGGATGTGCATATCCAGGCCGCGGCAGATTTAGTATTTAATATGCAAATTCTTGAAGATAATACAACAATTGCCATTAAAGCATTTACGGCTCAATTAGCGTCCTTAGCCTTATTGACATTGGTGTTGACTAACTATAATACCGAAACTAATACGCGTGAAGTGGCGACAGTTTTGCATGGGTTGCCTTTGGCCCTAGAGCGTACCTTACGGCAAGCTGAAAAAATAAAAACCGTGGCGACGCAATTGGCTGCCAAACCGCATGCGATTGTGGTGGGTAATGCTGAACACTATGCTATTGCCCTCGAAGGATCGCTAAAGTTAACGCAACTTTCTGCTATCCAAACGCATGCTTATCGGAGCAAGGCATTAACAACTAAGCTGCTAAGCTTGATCGATGATAATACGCCCACTATCATGTTAATTCCCGCTGATGATTTTGTTGAAGAAATGAAAATCAATATTTGTGCGGCACAAGCGCAAGATAAATTACTTTGTATATTTGCCGATGCCAGTATTGATATACCATTTCATGAAAAGACTATCGTTATTTCGATGCCGGAAGTCGATAAATTTATTGCACCCATTGTATACATTTTACCTTTGCAGTTATTAGCTTATTATTTAAATAGGGTTAACCATCAGCTATCTGAATTAGCTATACCTGTCCCTGCAGAAGCCTTGGTAACCATATCATGATAGCATTATGCGTCGACTTAGATGGAACGTTAATTCGAGAAGATACGGCGACACTGGCGACGAAAAAATTAATTAAACAATCCCCCTTAAGTAGTTTATTATTACCTCTGTGGTTATTAAAAGGCTTAGCGTTTTTAAAACAACAAGTAGCTAAACGTGTAGAGTTAGAACCTTGCCAATTAACGTATAATGAAAAATTTCTGCAGTGGATTAAGGCTGAGTGTGGTAAAGGACGCGAAATTATTTTAGTTACGGCTACCGATGCGAAGTTTGCTCATGCAGTAGCGGATTACCTAGGCATTTTTTCGGTAGTGTTAGCCAGCGATGGTAAAATCAATTTGCGTTCTGCGAATAAAGAAGCGGCATTAAATCAACGCTATGGTAAAGGGCAATATGATTATGCCGGTAACGACACGCCTGACTTAGCCGTATGGCGCAGTGTGCATAAAGCGATTATTGTTGATCCTACCCGACCAGACTTAATCGATCGCTGCCGTAAAATAGCGACTATTGATAAAATATTTGATTGATCGTGAATTTCACTCTACGGCATAATCCTTTCACTCAATGCCTCGAATTAATCGATGCGGATAACCCAAAACAAAAACCTTTCACTATTGATTTCAATGTGGGAAAAATGGCTTATCGTTTTAATCAAGGTATTGGGCGCAAACAAGATTTAGCCCGAGCCGTGGGAATCAAAAAAGAATTTATTCCCACCGTGTTGGATGCTACGGCTGGGTTAGGGCGGGATGCCTTTATTTTAGCTTGTTGTGGTTGCTCAGTAACGTTATGTGAGCGTTCGATAATTTTATATCAATTATTAGCTGATGCTATCAGTAGAGCAAAACAAGATGCTGCTTTGCAAGAGAGTATGGCGCGTATGCAACTGATTCAGCAAGATAGTTTGGTTTATTTACAGCAGTTAACGGCAGAGCAAATCCCCGATGTGATTTATGTCGATCCGATGTATCCAGAGCGTAAGAAGTCGGCGTTAGTTAAACAAGATATGCGAATTGTACGGCAAGTGGTGGGGGATGATGTAGATACGGTAGCTTTATTGCAACAAGCACTGCAAGTGGCAAAAAAGCGTGTAGTCGTGAAACGGCCTAAATTAGCTGAAGTCTTATTAACGCCACATCATCAAATTCATGGTAAAACGACTCGTTATGATATTTATTTGACATAAAAAACGGGCATTTATGCCCGCTTTTTATTAAAGTATTTTTTATAATAATACGCGTAAACCTAAATTAAAACTTAGGTTAGAATATTGAGTACTGATTTTCATCGGAACAGGAGTTTTTCAGGCCGTGCTTAACTCCTTCCTTGATTGATCACTTGCGCGAAGTCAATTCACGTGACCTACATAAGTCTATTAATTTCGATGAAGTATGTAACACCAGAAGATAGCATCAACGTTTCCGGAGTATGAGTGCAAGCTGCATTATGATTTAAAATACGCAATCATTCCTTGCTGCCATGGTAATACCTTAATTCCATCGTATTCTTTTATATGGATATCTTGGCTTAAACAGATGATTTCCGCCTCTGGAAATTCTTTTTTTATTTTTCGTAGATTATTTAACATAAATTCTTGTATTTGAGTCGCACTTTTAATTTCAACTAATAATAAAGAAAGACAGGGTCTTTCGATAACGAGATCAACTTCAAAACCATCTTTGGTTTGCAAATAACTGAGCCGATATTCCGATTTAAAATATTGGCACAACTTAAAGATTTCCAGGATAATGAATTGTTCAAACACTTCGCCGTAATAACTGGTTTGTGGCAAAATATTTAAGCTTAATGTGCGTGTTAACGCATGCACAACACCTAAATCAAAAAAGAAAAATTTTGGTTTTTGGTTTAAACGTTTGCGAAACGATGTGTGAAAGGCGTCAAGATAGAAGCCTAATAAGGTATCTTCTAAAATCTGATAATAATTTTTAACGGTTTTATCATCTACGCCTACATCTTGGGCAACCTTATGATAATTGATGATTTTTCCATTCATTTGCCCAGCAACCTCTAAGAATCGTCGAAATGGTTCCAAATTTTTAATGAGCTGTTCAGCGACAACCTCTTCTTTGAAGTATAGATGGGCATAAGCTTGTAAAAATTTATGTTGATCGTCTATGGGGTCTAAATCACTTATTTTGGGCAACAAACCATGACGTAAACTATCTGGTAAATTAAACTTGTCGCCTAATTCGATAAAACTAAATGGATAGAGATGATAAATAAACGCTCGTCCTGCCAATAAATTTGCGGCGCCGCGTTTTAATTTTCTGGCACTCGAGCCCGTCATGATAAAGCATTTATTTTGCTTGGGTTGCTCAATCAATTGATGAATAACATCTAAAAGCTTGGGGATTTTTTGTATTTCATCAATGATAACATGCGTTTTTTCAGGTGGTAAATTTTCAACTATTGTTTTTAAAGCATTTGGTTCTCGTGCAAAATAGGCTTCTTGTTCAGGGTCAAGCAAATCGATCCAAAAAGTATATGCATCGTCAAATAATGTATGCAAGAGAGTGGTCTTACCAGTGCCGCGAGCTCCAAATAAGAAGAAACTATGAGTTTGTGAAAGCTGAAGTAATCTGAATTGCATATTGAACCTTTAGCGGCTATTTATGGAGATCATTCCATTATTGTACGCCATTTATGGAGCTCTGTCCAATTCCGCCAAATAATTTCATAACTATTTGATATTAAATGGAAAATTATCCTGCTTACTTTGCCGATAGCGCTCACCCTCAACATCAAACGCAAAAGGAGGGGGGACGCAAAGAAGTGGCGACAACGGCTTATCAGAAGCGAGTAAATTTTATAGGTGGTATTTGCTTGAGTGAACACTGCTTTATCTGTCATCAAGCGGATAAAGTCAATGCTAACTCAATCTGTAGTTTTTTATGGAAGCTTCGACAAGCTAACCCTGGAAAATTTTATGTTCACGTAGTCGGGGCAATGCTCGATATCATCGAAAAAAAGTTAATGAACAGTTTATTTTAGGTGCTTTCAAACAATTCAAACCTACCGCCAGAGGCATGTGCGCAGATAGTGATAGATTACAGCCTTCTGGCAATGCGAAGATGTAAGCTAAAGCATACCGTTCCGGTTCCACCCTTTGGAAGATCACGAGCTTTCTCAGTATCATTGGCACTATTATAGGATAGATTCCCCCGCGCATGCGCGGCGGAATCTATTTGTTTTTCAAGTGTATCCTCTGAAATCAATTTAACAGTCTCTGGCTGTAAATCTTTATTTGTATTGCCAAAATAAAATTTCAAAATATGATCGATCATTTCTAACGGCAATATATCCAAGGCGTTAGCTTCGAGTGCAAACCCCATTTTGATTAATTGATCTCGAAACCTCAGCAGCTTTGTCATTTACTATTAATTGCCACATTATTTTTCTCCCAATTACTAGGGGCTTTGTTGCATCATTCGTTAGAATTCATTCTGATTAAAAAATGGAGTACCGAGATGAGAGGGCGGTGCTATCGAGTAGGCAATTGACGAAATTATAACAAATCTTTCATCAATTTTCCAGGGTAAACGCATCTAAATTTGCACAATACGCTTGATTATAAGACAAAATAGTTGAAAGATAACTCCTTTTAAAGAGGAGGAGTGAGATGGATACTATTTTTATAGAATGTTTTGGGAATCTTA
>JACCDV010062955.1_pt1 | contig 21203 bp, 3 predicted proteins | sample 7446131 | NCBI WGS metagenome assembly JACCDV01 (sample SAMN15323448, study PRJNA562643) | freshwater metagenome | isolation source: river surface water | place: USA:Blue River Watershed | collected 2017-08-17 | reverse complement strand
TACCAAAAAGAGATAAATGTATTTATGATTGAAAAATGAATTTTATAAGGAGGATTATTAAGACTTGGGGTTGCACCCGACCATCTTGAAATTAGAAATATTTTAAAACAATATGATGAACTTTTTCACTAAAAAAATTTTCATTATTTTGGTAATATAAATATTTCCTAATAATAATTGGTATAAATAAAAGATAGTTTTAATTTGACCGCTAATGCTTCTGGAGCCTATTATTAAAATTAATTGTTTTAATCATAAAAAAATTATTAAAGTATAATAAATGCTTAGTAAATCATTGGTTTATATAACATTGATATATAAAATACGGATTAAATTTCTTAGTAATTATTATTTAATCTTTAAAAAAGCTAAAAAGTAAGTATTATTGGCACTGGAAATGTTACTTTTGATATTCTTAGAATACTTACATGTTAATAATAATGATTAATTGATTATAAATTTAATAAAAGTTTTATAGATTTTTAATATAAATTTTAATAAAATAAAGAAATAACAGTCTTTTCATGATCAAACTTTTTATTAAGTTCTTTTGATATTTAATAATTACGCTAATTATTTCTAGTTTCTAGTTATAATATTATTTTTGATTTTAACATTGATATTGATATTTTAAATAATTAAAAGCTTAGTTATTAATAAAAAAGAAATATTTAAAGAAAATTTTAACTAATATAACATTATAAGTAATAAAAACAAAATTAAATCTCTAATTAAAATAAGATTATTTTTAGACATTAAGTTTAACCTTTATTCTTTTAAGATAAATTAGATAATAATCTTTTATATTACTAACATTAAAATAAATAGTATTTTTAAAAATTTGATATTTTAATTAACTCAACTGGCTTTAATATTAATTAAAAATAAACTCCTTTTAAAAGTATTTAAAGTTTAGGTTGGTCATATACTAATGGAAAGGGTTAGATAATAGACTTAAAAAATTAAGTTTAAGATATTATTTAAAATATTGATGTTAACAAATAAGTTGTTTAAAAAAAATAAAAACTTAATGAGATTTTTGATAAAAATTCCTAGATAATAACTAATGATGACATTATAAAAATATGAAAATATGAAATATAAAACTAAAAATAAATTGAAGATTTAAAAGAGTTTAAAAATATTCTAAATTTTTAAATAATAAATTATAAGTTAAATTATAATGAATTTTAATTAGCAACAAATCATATAAACTAAATAGTAATTTAATGAATTGTTTTAAAATATTTATTAATAGCAAAGTCCATAGTATTAAAATAAAAAATTAATTTTAAATTTTATGAAAAAACTATAAACATTCTATAATTAGGAAATTGTAAATAACACGTCACATTAAAAGGTTTCTTTTATTTAATTTTTAAAATAGTTTTTTTATAATTATTGAGATAGTTGGTTTATAATTAATAATTTATATTTTAATAAAAGTGTAAAAAAATTGATTTTTTAAAATAATTTTAATTGTTTATTTAAGAATATATATAAATAAATTGAGAGTTAGTAATAAAGAACCCATTTGTATTTTAAAGAAATATTTTAGCATAAAAAATATTTTTAGTAAATAACAACTTAATAAACAGATTCATATATATTTACAAATCAAATCATTAAATAAATAATAGTTATTATAAATACGCATTAAGCATTTAATAAAAATGTTATTTGAACTGAAACAACGAAACTGCTAAATTAATTAGTAATAAAAAGAAAAATAATTAAAGATAAAATCTAATAATATATTGACAGATTATAGTTTTAATTTTAATTAAACGTTATTTGAAATACACAAGATAATAAACGATAAAGTTTATATAAAAATTTAATTTGCAATAAGTGATTAATTTTTATTAATAAAAAGTTCACTTATTTAGAATTTATTTATTTGAATTATAAGTAATAAAAACTATAAACTATTTAAACAAAAAATAGATAATTAACATTTAAATCTTATATTTGAAATTGTGATATTTGTCTTAAAGAAATACATAGCACTAAACACTTCAAATAATGCAAGGTAAACTAATAAGTTATGCAATATTAAGTTTCATGAATCTTGTTATAATAGTATTTTATAAAAATAATTTAATTTTTGTTTAAATTGTTAATAAACTTTATAAAACGAATAATGTATTTTATGTAACGAAACATATGGTTTAAAAATACAGTATGAAACTTCAAAAGTTTAATTTTTAGTTCATTTATGATGCATTTAATGGAGCTAGTTCAACCAATAATAATTAGAATAAATTTAATAAACATCTATTAATACTCAGAATTGTTGTTAAATATGCAATTAAGTTTCAAGTTTTTTATTTAAATGCTCATATTAAGATTGTTCTCAAACCTTTCATTTAATTTGCTCATTATAAAATTAATATGAATTTCATTTTAAGAAAAAACAGATTTTTTGTCATTAACATAAAAGATTTTCTTTATAGCAATAAGAGATAAAATAACTTGTCAAATATGAAGTTTATATTTTGGATAATATTTGAAAATTTATTAATGATAAAGAGGATTATATTATTCATACTTAAAGGAGTAATTAACTAAACTTATCATAATAAACAATATAATATTTAAACAATAATATTTCTTTAGAATTTTTATCTATTGAATCTTTAATGCTCATAAAAGAGATTGAATATTGAACTAAGTATTGAACTCAATGGAGCTTTGTAATCGACTTAAACTATTCAAATAAGAATTATGTTATAAAAAAGATTCATTTTCCTTAAAAAAGCCTTTAAGAAGCTTAGTTGACGGATTTAATATTAAATAATTGATAATTAAAAGATAGTTTTCTATATAATTACGATATCTTATAAATATGGTTTAAATAAGTACAATAATTCTTAATACAAACAAATAATTTATCAATTTAATAAGAAGATATTTGCTAATTCTGCTTAAAATAAATAAAAAGAGATTTTACTTATTGTTATTTGTGTAGTAAAAGGGTTCATTTACTCTGTTTAGATTTACCGATTTAAGTTATTGATAAAATGGATCAAAGGGTTTGTATTACTTGTTAGTAAAATCCAAAAACAACTTTTAATGAAATTTCTACAAAAATACTAAAAAGTTTTAATAGAAAAATAAAGAAATAATTTATTGAAAAAGGAAACATTCTATCAATTGAAAATATATAAAATTACGTATAGAAGTAATTCTCTAATTTTAAATTTACAAAATTTGAAAATTTTTAATTAAAAAATAATTTTATATAATTTATTAAAATTCCATTGTACATACAAATTGTTAAGCCTCTTATTTATCTTTGTTAATTCCTGTCATTACTCCTGATCTTTAATACTCCCCAACTCTTCTTTCGAAAAAGTTTGTCTTTCCCTCTAACGAAATCAGTTCCATCCATTCGAAAGGATTTGTTGCATCATATATTTTTGGGTATCCAAGCATAAATACTAATCAATCAGCAACAAATTCAATATATTAACACATTAGAGTAGAATTCATGCCAATTAGTTCTACTGGTAATGCATCTCAGATGAATACTTTCTCTATCTCAACAGCATCTCTAATAATCTAATGAACGGTTTCTTTAGATAATTAATTTCTTAATTGAGAGTATAAAAGACAAGCAAAATCTGTATGCAACCCTTCATCTCTGGAAATCAACTCATTTGAAAATGTTAGTCCTTGTAATAAAGATCTTTTCTTAAGCCAAAAAATAGCACAAAATGAACCTGAGAAGAAAATTCCCTCTACGGCTGCAAATGCAACTAATCTTTCAGCAAACGATCTTTCTTAATTCATCCAATTTATAGCCCATTATGCTTTGTCATGAATTACTTAAAAATGCTTTACTGCTTCAAATAGCTACTTTTTCTCAATTTGATCTTTGATATAAGTATCAATTAGAAGAGAATAGGTTTCAGAATGAATATTTTCCATAGCGATTTAAAATCCATAAAAGCATCTAGCCTCGGGCAGCTAAATTTCAGTGCAAAAATTCTCTGTAATATTTTCAAGCACAATTCCATCACTTGCTGCAAAAAAGGCTAAAACATGTTTGATAAAGTGTTTTTCATCTTTATTAAGTTTTTCCCAATCTTTTAAATCTTATCCAAGATCAATTTCTTCAGCTGTCCAAAAAGATGCTTTATGCTTTTTATACATCTCCCATATTTCCTAGTTTTAAATAGGAAACAAGACATATCTGTCAGGATTCTCTTTCAATAAAGGCTCCTCTTAATCAACAATTTTATTTTTATTATTTACTTTTTCTAAAGTTAATAACACGCTGGATTATTCCATATTATAAAAAAATATAATAATTTTATAAATTGATTTTATTTTTTGAAATTCTTAATATTTTATATAATGGATTGGGAGAGTTTTAAAAAACTTAATCTTTAAAATCATTCCGAAAATTTATTAACTGAAAGTAATATTACTCAAGATGTTTATAATTGAGATGTTTTTATAGCTAAAAAAGAGTAATAATGTGAGACGAATATATTAAATTAAATATTAAAGATTTAAAATAACAATACTATCTTATCAATATTAGAAGATAAACAAAAATAATGAGCTAATGATTTAGTAGAAATATCAGATGATACAAATAATGAAGTAATTCTTATATAAGATAGTTTTTAAGAAGAAAAAAACAGCAATTTTATTGACTCAATATCTGATAGTATTAATGAAATCAGTATTAGACAGTCTCCTAGTGTAGTGTCTTTATCTGATAGTATAAAATAAGAATATTTTAAAGATGCTTCTTCAATAAGCTCATTTGATTAATCGGAACAGAATGTAAATTATTTGCTCTCACTAAAAAATATAAAAATATTAAGTCATTTTACTCATAATAAAGAAATATATTTCTCTATTTAATAATAAGGAAATGAAAGTAATATTGGTATTAATGTTTCATATGAAATTCTATAGTAAATTTATTCTAATGAATTATCTAACTATTTATTCCATGTCATTTCTTATATAAAACAATAGCATAATAATATAATTTTTATAATATATAAATGACAGATATAAATGTTACATAAATTGACTTCTCTTTGATTGATTTGGAGATGGAAATATGAAAAGAGTTATTCATTAAGGATTTACTAATGTATCCAAAACAAATTGTTAATTATTTTTTAAGAAAAATTCATAAATAAGAAGAGCTAATTTAATAGATTTTATTATAGAAAAAACAATTTATTTATGAAATTATGTAATTTGATTTAGATAGAATTAAGTTTATGATAAAAAAACTTCTTTAAATTTGATTAAGAAAAATCGAATAAATGATATTTTACATATATGCTAATGATCTTAGTTCTTATTTATCAAAAGATGAATTTACTTTTGCAATAGGATTTTATGAATTATTAACAGATTAGTATTGATAAAGTTTTCTTAACGGGGTTCCTGACAAATATGGAGAATAATTATTTTAGAATAAAATATTAGAAAAAGAAAGAGTTAACTAAATATAGCCAATAATAGCAGAAAATAAAAAAAGTTTTTATGTTTTAGTAAAGTTTTCATAATAAGTAAAAGGTTTGGTATTAAGTAATAGTGTAACAGAGAATGTTAATAAAGGTGATATTCTGATATTGGAGTATAAATGTATACAGGATTTGCTGTAAACTAAAGAAGTCATCTTTTTATAAGTAAATTATTTAGATTTATCTAATTTCTTTTTAATCTCCTCCTAAATTCACTTAAAACCATTTATTAGTTTTTACTTATTTTCAATAAACTCGATTTCTTCCGTCTACTCTTATTATTAAGCCTATTCATATTTGCTATTAATTTATTTACGTTTTTCTTCAATTAGTTTTTATAGCTTTATTATTTCTTCTTTATTTTGATTGTTTTTGTTATTTAGATCTATTAGTTAATTTATATTTTTTACTTTACTTCATAATCCATAAGAAGAACTACACATGAATATTTTCTTTTTATTTTACTTCGTAGTTTTATATTGTATACTTTAGCTCATCTCAAATAAACCCTAAAAGTTAACCTTACTCTTAAAATACCAATGTTATTTGTCTAATTACTTCATCAAATAATTATGAATAAATCTCTCTTCATTTTTCACAAACTCCAATCTCTCAAATCTATCTTTTTTACATTAATTAGGATAATCATTAGTTTAATTTTTGTATATCCATTTATGATGATATTTATACCGAAGGACATTGAATATATAGATCGCTAGATTCTGATAAAATTTATCTTGGAGGAATTAATGAATTAATTATATACTAAAGGCTAATTTATTCTTAATGTTATCCGATCAAGTCTTTCATTTATTAGTCAGAATTTACTTTTACAGGATTTTAGTATTAAATTAAAGAAAATTCAAAATTTTAATTTTTTTACATTTTTATTATAATTTGATATGAATCCAAATTTTCCTTATCAACCCTAAAGATATATAGTTGGTGATAGAGTAATTAGTATTGATAAGACTAATAAAACTTTTTATTTAAATATTGGAGAAATCAAAACTCTGCCTACAAAAGTACTTCCATATTATGGTGTTGAATTCGATAAACCTGTAAAGATAATAAAAAAAGTTTCATAATAGCAAGTTGGCAAAGCTGGTTATGGAGCATGGGTTTCTAAAGAGACTTTATTAAAAATATGAAAACAATTTAACATAGAAGAATTTGCATAATTTTTAGAATAAAATTAAAATGCTTTTAATACTGATAATTCTATTTAGGAGAGTTAGTTTCTACCTTTACATAAAGAATCTGTTATTTTGAATTAAAAATAAGAAAACTTATAACAAGAAATTCCTAAATAGGAAAACAACTTTTTAATAAAAGAGAGTATAGTAGAAAATGATATGAATAATAAGCATGAATAAAAATTATAAGAAGTAAATACAATATAAAGTTTTTAGAAAAAAAGAGTTTTTACTTTATAAAAAGACATCAGTATTTATTAAAGCTATTCTTGAACTTAACTTGGTAATTAATTATAAAATGATTAATAGATAACCTAAAACAAGCTATATGAAGAAATTAGTATTAAAAATCAATAGCTTTAACAGTAAATAAATGATTAAATTATTATTAATAAAGATATACTAAAAGATTTAAATAATTATTAGTAAAACATTATAAAATAAAAAGAACAATTAAATAATTAAGAAACAAAAATATAAGAATTATAATAAAAAAACTAAAACTTAAACTCTGATAAAGAAAAACAGTCTTCTGTAATTTAATAATAATAAAATTAAATCGATTAGTTTAATGTTAAGAAAATGTAATAAGAATCTTTGATTACAGATTTATAATAAAAGCTTTAATAATAATAACAAAAATATGAAAATTAGATTAAAGAAATGAATAATAAAAATACATTAAATTTAGATAGTTAGTTTTAAGCTAAATTAGAATAAATATTAATAGAAAATAAATAACTAAAAGATAGCAATTTATAGTTATAGAATAAATATAATTCTGTTTTTAAAATATTATAAGAAAAAAGTGAATAGCTTGAAATATTATAAATTGAAATCGAGATAATATCAAGTAATGAAGAAATTCCAAAAGATTATGAAACAATGAAAAAGAATTATATAATGATATAATTAGCTTATAATAAAATAGAGTTAATTTTATTAAACTAAAAAGAATAATTAAAAAAGAATCAATAGGAGTTTAATTAATAAATACAATAATTAAGATAAGAAAATAAGATGCTTTTAGAATCACCAATAGTAAAAGAATAACTATAGAAATGAGATGAATAGATAAACAATTTAATAGGAAAAATCTAAGATTAGCAAAATAAAGAAATACTAATAGAGCAGCTATCTTCTTGACTTATGATTTTATAAAACTAATAATCCGAATAAAGAAAAGAAATTTTATAATTAAAGACAGAAATAGAAATTTTATTATAGGAAAAGCAAACTCTTATATTGATAATAAATGATATGCAAGATTTATAAGAAATTGGTTAATTATAAGAATAAAATTTGAATTAAAGAATAATTTAATTAGAAAGTCATGTTAATGAATTAAAAGAAATAATTAAATAAAAAGACTTAAAAATAAAGGAATTAAATCAATAAAATATAAAAATAGAAAGCTAATTAGATAAAGTTAGTAAGTGAAAAAATGAACTTGATAGTTAAAACTTCTTAGCATAAAAATATAGCTAATAAATTATTGATTAAAGAAAAAAAATATCTTAATTATAAGTTTAAATAGATAAATAATAAAATGAGTTTTTTATTTAAATTAACGTTTTCTAATTTATTCCTTAATAGATGTTTAATAATGAAGATTTTAAAATTTTGAATACTTTCAAACAGCTTCTTTTATTAAATACATAAATAGATGATTTCTTATTAAACAAATTAGAAGTATAATTTAGCTAAGAAAATGAGTTTTATTAATAAGCAATAGTGTAAATATTAAAAATAAAAAAATACATAAGATAAATCATATATTATATAATTGAAGAAAAAGATTTATTGTTAGTAAAATAAAATATAGGCTTTTAAGATAATTTAGAAAACATATAAAATACAATCGATCAAATTATTAATGATAATATTAATAAGGATATTATAGAATAACTATAACATATTTTAGATGAGTTTAATAAATTAGATAATATCAAAAATAATTCAATTTAATTAAACTATTTAGATGTTGATTATATTTAATAACTAATTTAAGATATTTTTAGTTTGAAGCAAAATAACAGTAACTATATTAAGGAAATTGTTAATTATTATAGTAATATAAAGTAATTAGAGTTTTATCATTAATAAATTTAAAAAGGAAAGATTAATTTTATGATTTCAAACAATAATAGTTTAGAGACATAAAGTCTAATTCAAACAATAATAAAAAATGCGTATAAAAAGGAAATTTTTAAAAACAATGCATTAGAGGAAATTTTAATAAATTTTCAATAGTCTTTATTAGAAAAATATTAAATTTAAACGATTAATGAATAATAAGCTTTATAGATTTAAAACTTAAAAGATTAAATATAAAAAGATTAGTTTTCTTAATAGGAATAAACAAAGCAAATAGATTAGTTGAATTATAAACTTATAAGCATATAAGTAAAATTAAATTAAACAAATAGTTTATAAATAGAGAATTAATAACTAAATTAAGAAATTCAATAACTTAAGGAGAAAATTTCTAACAATAAATTTTAACTTGGTAGTATAAATAATAAAAATCCCTTTGATGTTTTAAATACTCTAATAGGTAATTCTTCTAGCTAATTGGATTTAGAAATAAGTAAAAATGATAATGTTTAAACAATTGATGGTTTATAGAAATAAAAATAAGAAAGCAACAACTATAAAACAATAGTTTATCATTTATAACATTAGATAAAAAAACTTTAATTTTAAATTTATTAATAACAAATATCACAAAATTATTATGAAATAAAAGACAATTATAATTTTAATAGCATTGAATAATTAAAAAAATCATGAATGAATCTTTTAATTAATTATTCTAAATATTTTTAATATACTAATCTTCCCCAGGAGTAATAATAATCAGATATTATTGTTAAACTAAATGATTAAATATAAAGAGAAAAGATTAATATAAATTAAGGTATTCAAGATATTAATAAATTGTAAATAGAATATTAATAATAAAATTTAAAGAGAGAAATATAATGTAAAATTTTTAATAATACCAATAGATAAATTATAAAGGAGTTCTATATAAACAAAAATCCATAATAAAATCATTAAATATTATTATTTGTTATTATCTGAATTTTATTTTAATAAATTTATAGCTTTATCTATTTCTAGCTCTGTTTATTATAATTCTTTTTCTTAATAAAAACTATGTACTTTTTTAGTAATTTTCTTAATAATTTTATTTATTAATATTTAATACTTATCTCTATTATCTAATCATATTCTATGTATTTTTTTGTTAATATTTTGGTTAATTTCTTTCAGTTTCTTTATTTCTAGTTTATTAACAATATTTATACAAATTCCTGATTTTTCATTTCTCGCGGTTCTTCCTATTCTATGAATATATCTGCTATCTTCTCTTGGTAATCCTATATTAATTATATATTAAATATCATTAAAATCCAACCCTCATCCGGATAAATCTGTTGTAACTAAAATCTAAGATTCTTTTTCAAACTAATTAAAAGCTGTTTATCACTCATTTTATTCTAAATCACCATTTAGTAAAACTACTTTAAGTTTAATTAAATTTAATAATGTAAATATTTATAAAGAAAAGTTCTTTGTTTAACAAAAAATTACACATTTCTTATCTTTAATAAATCTTTTCAAAATAATAATTAAATCAATATAAATATCAGATTCATCATTACTTTCCAATATTGTATAATATATCTTTAATTTTTCTGGAACTATTTATTATTAATCTGATTATATAATCAAAGGATCATTTAAACCAATCCACAACAAATCCTCAATTTTCTTATTTAATGTTGCTGATATTAGTAATGTTTATCAATTGTCATTTTAAGTTTTCTCTAAAATATTTTTAATTTCATCTTAAAAACCCATCTCTAATAATTTATCAGCTTCATCCAATACTAAAAAACTAGTTTGAGAAAAATCCAAATTTTAATTATAATTCATTAGATCTGATAATCTACCTGGTGTAGCAAACATAAAACTTGGATAATTTTTAACCATTTTTTATTACAAATAAAGATTTTATTTTCCTATTAAAACAAAAGAAGAAAGATTTAAAATTTCATTGAGATTTTCAAACATTTTTTAAGTTTATTAAGCTAGCTCTCTTGTAGGTGATATAATTATAGCTTACATATCATATTTATTTTAAAAAATCAATTACATTATTGGCAGAAGAAAGGCAGCTGTTTTACCTGATCCAGTAATCGATTATATTAGTAAATCTCTTCTATCCAGTATTAAAGGAATAACCTTACTTTATATCTCTTTTGGAGTTAAAAACTTAACAAATTCTAGAGATTTTATTAAATTCTTTTATAAACCTAAAGAACTCCATTTTTCATAATTAAATTTATCATCTTTTGATTCATTTTTATCTATAATAAAAGTTTCTAAATTATCATCTTACTACTCAGAAGAATCGCTATTAATTGTTTTAATAAATCAATCATTATTCATAATTTATAAATAATAAAATAAATTTATTTAAATTGCTTTTTAAATCAATAATTTGATTTATTAGATACTAGCTCTATTGGTTTAATTGAATTCTAAACACTTTTGTATTGCCTATTTGATTTGGGAATTTTTTATAGATATTAGATTTAGCTTTTAAGTTAACTTTATATTTTTATAGATTTCAAATAAAGTTTTTCCTTTATAAGGAAACTTATTAGTAAATACTCAATACATTAATACCCCTAAAGACCATACATCGTTTTTAAAAGGATCAACTTTTTCTTTATTTAGCATTTATGGAGACATGTAGCCCATTGAGCCAAAAATGATATTTTCATTTTAGTTTTATAAAGTTTAAGAAAATCCAAAATCAATAAAAATCGGTTTATTGTTTTTCATCATAATGTTTTCTAACTTAATATCTCCATGAAAAATATTCTGAGAATGTAAATAAGACAAAGCATCAGTTATTTATATAAAAAACTGAATATACTTTTGTAGTTAATTTTTAATGTTATTGTTTTCTTTTAAATATTAATATAGATTAACAAATCCTAAAAACTCTTATGTAATAAATTTATAATTTGGGGTTGAGTAAATTTAAAACACTTTTAATATATTTGGATGATTTATTTTAGAAATAATTTAATATTCTTATTCTATGTTTTAACTATTTTCCTTTTAATATTTTATGATTATATCTTGATTCTAATCAGTTGCTTTTATAATATAACTCGTGTATCCTTGATTGATTATAGATAATTCTTTAATATTTGGTATGTTCGTCATAATAGTAGTAAATATTTCTTTTTATTAAGATTAATCTATTATTACTTTATTCTATTACGTTTAAACTTATTTTAGCTCTTTTAATTTTTAGCTAATTAACGCTTTACTTTTTAATAGAACATTTTAATCAGTTTTAAAAATGATTTTTGATTTCTAATCAACTTTATAATAATTTTATTGTTCTTTATAAATATTGTTTGTAAAAACTTTATTAATATTTTTAGAAAAACTATTTATTTTTTTATTTTAAACTGAAATATTTCTAATTTTGTTTTATTATTATATTTAACCTATAGTAGATTTATTTAACATTATATTAGTTAACAGTTTAAGCTATGGTCATTGTTTTTAATAAGAAATATTTTATAATGATCCAACTAACATTATAATAAGAATTTATTAAATTTATATATTTGACATTTAAAGTAAATTTTTGTAACATTTTTACTTTTTGTTAAATCTTTCTTTATCTTCTTATTGATAATTTATTTTTTCATTAATACTTTTTGTATATTTATATTTATCAATATTTTAAGTTTGATTTTATATTGTTTCAAATGTATTTCTTTACCAATTTTTGTCAGTTAAAATTTTATCAATTCTTTAATTATTAAAACTATCTTTTTGATGCTTATAAAGACTGACTATTTATTTAATTTTATCTTTATAAATTTATTATTTGGTTATTAATTATTGATTTCTTTAATGATCTAATTATTGAAAAGGAATATCATTAATCTCTAAATTTTTTCTTTTTATATAATCTTAAGCTAAATTATTTCATAAGTTTTATTAGTGATTTTCTGTCTAGATTCTTGGTTACTCAATATTTTTTAGATTATTTTTGGCATTTTTTTAGTTTGATTCAAATATAAACCTTAATTACTCAATATCAATTCAATTATTTTTAATTAAATTTTGATTTTTTATGAAATCTTAAATTTATCTTTTTCATTAATTATTTGTTAGTTAGTCGAATTTTAAAGAATTAAGAAAATCATTAATGTTTAAATTACAATTTTTTTATAATATTTTCTATTCAATATTTATCTATTTCTATTAAATCAAACTCTTTAACTCTTAATTCTCTTATTCCTATATTGATTATTTATAGTCTTGTATAAATTATTATTATTCGTTTTAAATATTTCTGTATTTTTTTTATAAATCTAACAATATTTTTGCTTCATAATCTTATTCAAAAAATAGTTTTGAAAATTAATTATAATTAAGAAAATTCTAATTTTTATTTCCATATAATTTTATAATAAATTCTGATTCTTTTTTATTTAATTTCATTCCATATTTTTCACTTATTTATTAAATCTATTCATAACCAATATTATCAGTATTTTAATAAGAAAATAATTTATCCAAATCAATATGCTTTTTTTTATTTTAATTTCTTTTTAAATGAAGTATGAAATCAATAGATTTTGTATAATCTTAGTCATTTTATTTTGTTTATATTAAAAATTAAGGATTTGAAACCATTTAACTCTCTATTTGCTAATTATGATTTTATATTATTTTATCGTTTTATTAATGCTTTATTTAAAAAGAGGTTGATCTTTATTATTCCTTCATTTCTTTTTTCTTATAAAATTTATTCATTTGAAAAAAGTCTTTAATATTATATTCTTTTATGTTGTTTTAAATCTTGCAGGATTTTGATAGTATAATTTTTCCCTATAAAATCTTCCTTTCTTTATTTAAAATCATAAATTATATTTAAATTAATAAAATTTCGCTTAATTTGAAATGCTCTTATAATTGTATGATTGAGTAATATTGACTTAAACTTAGATTTTTAGAATAAATAGTTTCCATATTTGTAATTCTTTAATTATTTAACGAAATTAGTAAATAAGCGTCTATTAAAGTAAATTCTGATTAATCTATATCTATAATAATCTAATCTCCAATTATCCCTATTAAAAGAACTTAGTTGAAGTCCTATTATTCATAAAAAATAAATTGTTATTTATCTAATAGATACTTAACCTCCGAAGTCCAAAAGTTTTTTTCTATTTTAATAAGATTGAATTAACAATTCGCTAATGATTTATAAATTGCATAAAAAATTTACTCAATGTCAACCATTCATAATTAATGAAATAAAATAATATCCACTAATATTATATATCCAACAGTATGATTATTTTTTAAAGAAAATTTCTCTTTATTTTAAATTAGATATTTTTATAATAAATCAATTAAAATATCTTAACTTAATATATCAGTTTATTTTTTAAGCTATTTAGATTATATTACTTAAAACTATAATTTTACCTAGTCACTATCTTTATTCTCTAATAAATCAATAGCTTAAACATTTATATTTATTTGTATTTTTCAATTATCTTTTTCAGATATCATTGTAAAAGATCTATACGCAGCAATATCTTAGTTTTATATAATTATAGTAGAATATCATTCAAGTAATGATCATCCATCAAGTCTTTATCCACTGAGCAAAATCTATCTTATTAAAGATATTTAATCTTCAATTATCATTTATAATTTTATTAATTATAAAATATAGAATCGCTTTATTATAAATAATAACGAATTTAGTTAAATATAAAATTATATATTAATTATAACAGAATAATTCACCAAACTTCAAATGTTAAACAACTGGTATTTTACCTAAAACCTCTTTTTAATACATTTTTATCAAACCTTAAGATACTTTTTCCCAGGATTCTACATTTGAAATATCATATAAAATAGGAGAACTTTGATGAATGGGAGTTCCTTTTTTTACATTAAGTATAAAAGATATGCAATTTAGATACATATATTAATCTTTATATAAATTTATATAATCAACATTTATTGACAATTTGGGAATCGTAATAATTTAATTATTTATCAATTCAGAAGAGCCAAAAATAAATGGTAAAAAATGATAATCATCTAAACCCCATACTCCATGAGAGCCAGCTGGTTCAAGGTTATATTAAATCTGAATTTTTCTCATAATAAAAATATAGTCATAGAAAACTCGATGAACCAAAAATCAAAAATCATTTTCATTAAATATTTTTATTTTAAAAAGACAGTATAAAAAAATAGAAAAGTTTAATTCATGGCCAGTTCCATAATCAATTCACATTTCATCTCCATAAGAGACATTTAAATACTCTATTAACTCTGTAGAAAACAATAAATTAATTTATTCGTGTTTTTATGAAAGTTAATCTATAAAAGATTTATTAATTATTTATAACTAAATATTAAAATCCCTGAAAGCTAAATTTCCAAATCTCATTTTTCCTTTTTAAGGAGGAATATTCTGCAAAGCTGTTTATAATGATAAGAAATATTATTGAAATATCTAATAACCTACATGATATTCACAATCTTAATGAGATAAACTTTTTACTGCAAGTTGTAAATTATTTATGAAATTTATGTATTCCTATAGACTTTTACTATTTAAAAATATTTATAAACTTTCTTAATCTTTTATATATTTTTACATTATAAATTTTAAATTATATCACAAGCTTTACAAATGGGTGGTAAATGAGTTATTCTATCATCTTATATCAAATCAACTTATTATCTTACTTATTTGTTAAATTTAACTTTTATCATATTATTCTCCTTTTATCTATTCTATGCTTCTTATCATATCAATTATACTAATTAACACTTTTTTAATATCATCATTATATATTCTTGGTAAACTTTATAATCCTTTTATTTGCTAAGAAACTTTTTCTCCACCAATATATTAGGCAGAATACTAAAATTCCTTTAAAATTACTCTTATTTATTCTTAGTTTTTACTTTGTATTGCACTTTATAATTCATTTAGTAGTTTTGGCTATGTTTGATAAATATATGAATTCATTTCTCAAAATAATATTTCTTAAGAATTTCCAAACTTCTTTAACGCCTCTTATAGGTTAATATTCATTATATTTTAAATTTATTTATTCCTAGATTTTGCAATATTTTTAGCTTTTCTCAAATTAATATTAATCAGCTAGATATTTAATATATGCGTATTTGTAATAATAAATATTATTTCTTTTGTTTTATAAATATTCTGGATTAATTGTTTTTAAATAATTTTTATCATTTTTTATGATTTTTTTCTCTTTTTCATTTTATTCAGTGAAGTAATAAATATTTGGATCTGTTAAATAGTATTACTATGTTCTTATCGATATATTAAATGGATTAATTTTATTTATATTTGATTAAATTTTTAGAAAAATATTATGATAATCGGCTTATAAATCAATAACAAACTATTTTATAATATAATTATCAATTAATTTAATAGTTTCTTCAAAATTCTTTATTTTATCTAAATTTGCTATTTTCAAAAATATCATTTTTATTATATTAAATAATCCCTCTTTTCCTTATTAAAAAATTATTAACCAAACAATTTTAATAGCTATAATGTTGTTTATTTAAGTAAAAAGAGTTAGTATCCAAGGAATTAAATATTATTATATCTCTAAGTAGAATTTTGAAAAGAAAATATTTAGGCTGTAATTTATTAACTTAATTTCAACAATTAAATTTTCAATTACTCTCATCAGTATTCTTAAATCATCATAAAATTAGTAACTAAAGATTGAGGTTAAAATAAAGTTAAAAATCCAAATTGATTATTATAAATTAAAATCATTTTATAGTATAAAAGTACAAATAAAATTCATTCCTTAACAATAAGAAAATTCATCACTAAGAAGATATTGCTAAAATATTATATTCTTTATAAATTACTATTGATATTTGTTTATTCGATTGTTATTAATATTTGTTCGGTTTAAATCAAGTTATATTAGTTCTTTTTACTGATTATATAGTTTATTTTCATTATTATAATCTTATTCAGTATTTAGCATATAGGTTTTGCTTAAAAAATTATAGTTTATTTATGATAAAATTATTTTATTAAAATCCACAAGATTGTTTTTCATTTATAAAGAAATTTTATAATTAATGGGTTAATTGTTAGTAAATTAAATATATTAAAGATAGAGTGAATTTGATAAGAGATTTTTATTTTAAAAGTAATTAAAAATTAGAAATGATATATTTGATGTATTCTTAGATTAAAACAACTATTAGTTTGTTATTATAAAATAAATTTTAGAAGATCAAAATTGTTAATATATATCAAATGATGAACTTAATAAAATAATAATTTATTATGAAATATAAACAATCTAATAAAAATTTAAAATTTGCTAAACAAAACAATTATTTATAATTTATGACGATTTTTCTAATAATGTATTAAAAATGTAATAAAATTGTTAAATTAGTAAATATTTTAAAAAGGAAAAAAGAATTGATAAATTTATTGAATTTTTATCTAAATTTCTTTATATAAATACTTAAGAACAAATAATTGTTGCTAAAGAAGCAATATTTTTAACAAATCAAAATGATCAATGGTGAATCATACCAAAGCAAATATATTTGACATTATTTAGTGGTTAAAATTTGTAATAATATTTATTGTTATAAAAGGAGTATAAATTATAAGATTAAATATTTTTAATTTTACTATATGTTTTTGATAATATAATTCATTAAGATAAAAACTAGGATTAATAAACAGATCTAGATTCAATTAACCGTTTTTATTAAGATATTTTACAAAGCAAACTTATATCAATAAAATATAAATTAATAATTAGAATATTTTATGAGGGATTTATAGAGAATAAAGTTATTAAAGACTAATTAAAATAAATTGATCAAAAGATTTTCTATAACTAAGAAGATATTGATAGTTAAATGAATTTTAATTAATCAATTACTGATAGATGAACCATTAATTTGTCTTTAAATTTCGCAAATGACTCGTTGTTTAATAATTAATTTTTGTAATATAATGTCTGAAGTGATTATAGAGTTAGTTGAATAAGATAGAATAAAAACTTTCAATTAATATTTTGAAAATCTTATAATAAGTAATGATATAGAAATTAATGAGTTTTTATTAAAGAATATCTATATATAAAATACCAAGTAATACTAAAATTAAGTGAAAGAGAAAAAATATGAAAATGATGAGTTTTATCAGGGCACGTTTTTTAATGATATGAGACATGGTGTTGGAATTCAGTATTATTAAAATGGAGATATTTATTTTGGTGAATGGATTAGAGATAATCTTTGTGGAAAAGGAACTTATATTTTTAGAAATTGTGAGAAATATTCAGGGGAATTAAAGGATGGTGAGAGAAACGGTTTTGGTAAATATTTCTATTTAAATGGAAATATATATGAAGGTTTATGGTAATCAGGTATTAAGAAAGGATAGGGTGTTTTTTATTATTTTTAATAAGCTAAGAAATATTCAGGTGAATTTGTTAATAATAACTGACAAGGCGAAGGGACGATGAACTATGAATCTGGAGAAAGTTACCAAGGATAGTTTAATGATAATAAAAGAGAAGGACATGGTGTGATTACATATAAAGACGAATCTTTTTATGAAGGTGAATGGTGAAACGATATTTAAGAAGGCTATGGTTCGTTTTTCAACAAAACAAATAATGAGTCATATTAAGGTAATTGGTAATAAGGCTAGTTTCATGGTTAAGGAAAATATATATTTTAAGATTAATCTTTTTATTAAGGAAATTTTGAACTTGGAAAGATTAGTGGATTTGGTATGATGTGATATAACGATGGTACTTTCTATAAAGGAAATTGGTAAAACGAATAGAAAACAGGATAAGGAATATATTAATATGGAAATGGTAATTATTATTAAGGGGAATGGTTATAAGATAAAAGACATGGTAATGGAAATTTGTGAGTTACTAATCAATTATTAGAAGGAATTTGGGAAAACGATAATTTAGTTTTAATAAAAAATATCAAAAATAATTAAAATTATTTATAATCTTTATCCTTGTTTTTATTATAAGTTTAAAAATTATTCTTCATAATATTTATCAATTAGATGTTTTCATCCAATAATTTTCTCATTTTTTATAAAACTTAAATAGAACTAAGCTTATTGCTTTCGTTTATTAATTATTCATTTTGCTAGGTATTTTATTATAAAGATTTTGAATATTAACTAAACTATTCAATCAAAATGTTAAGTTCTAAATCGTTATTTTTTTAAATAATTTTTTGTTCTAAAATTTGTGAATCATTTTCCTCATTTTTCTTTTCTTCTTTGTTAAACTCACTTAATGTTGTTTTTAGTTTAAGAAAGCTTTTGGTATTGGAATCTCCTCATTGAGTCAATAATGGTCAACTATGCTAATTATAATTTTAGCTTTTGATGGATTAACTATCGTTTCTAAACGTTTAGTTTTCCTTTTTAAATACTATTTTTTTACTCTTTATATCTTTATTAGTATAAATATCGAAAACCTCTAACTCTTAAACTTCTTTTTTAAATTCTGTTAAAATTTTTTCTTTTTTGGAATCTCAATTAAGCATTAAATCTTCGCTTCTTTTTTCTTAAGAAGAGTGTAAGGACATTATTCATTCAGCATATCTTAATGTGTTTAAAGTGTTTTCAATTGAGGCATTTCCAGGAGAAATCGTGCTAATCATAATTGTTTTACATTTTCCAATAAAACAGTCTTTTAAAACTTATGTTAATTTATTTCCTCTAAAAGGAATATGTCATTTTCCCTAATCCATAGCTCTAATGCACTCTTTTAATGCTAATAATGATTTATTAATTTCAGCTCCATCTTTTTAGGTTTATTTATTGGAAAAAACGGTGTCTGCTCCTCATTCATTTCCAGCTAAGTCGATGAAACAAATTTTTGAATTTAGTTTCTTATCAATCAAACTTTAGATTTTTATTTGTAAAATTGCATGTGATCAAGAGGACTAATCATTTTGACTATTTTAAGATGTTATTCATTCCTTTAGGCCATTTTCTATAATTTACATAAGCGAATGATAAGAGCTTACAACTTCTGAATACAATCCTATAATATTAACATTTTCTTAATCATCAACTCTTACAGGGCATATTTCTCTGTTATTTAATAAGTCAAAAGCTTTATCACAGTAAATTTCAAAAAATGAAACTTATATTTGAATCTTCAATTTATTATCGTAAATTTTATGAAAAATATCCTTAACAGCTAATTAATAAAGCCCATCGATATCTTTTTGTGTGTCACCCATCATGGTGAATGTTTTACCACTTCCTGTTTGACCATAGGCAAAAAAGCTAATATTTGTATTCAGAAAAGAATCATTAATCAAATGTTTTATTTACTATAAATAAATGCTTTCATTTGTTTAATTTTCATCAAAAACTCTATCAAAATAATATGAGTGTTTTTCTTAATAATTTGTCAAATCTAATTTTACTTTTTTCTCTATTAATTCCAATTTAGATTCGTTAACACATTCTATTATATCATATTAACCTTTTTACTTTTCTTTTGAGTTTAAACCTCTTTTTCTTATAATTACTTATATTTTTTATGAATTCATTATAATTGTTATATTATTAATGAATAATAACATTGTTACAAGTGAATTAATTCTTAATTTAGAATAAAGATTAAAATAAAATAATGAAAACATATAAAGATGCTAATATTAAATTTAGTAATCTGAAATTGAAATTTAAAGATTAAATGGGTTTGAAAAACAAATATAAGAAGAATTGAATAATTGTAATTTAGAATGTTAATAGCTGCAAATTTAAAAATAAAAAGCGATTTCATTACTAGCTAATGTAGAGAGTTATGAAAAAATATAATTAAAAGTTATAAATTTATAATGATAGAAATAAGCAAAATAGTTTTCGATAAGAAAAATGATCTTATTTTTATTTTATCAGAAAATAAAATATTTTAATTTTAAAAAAAGTTAATATGAAACTTTAGCTTGTTTTAATAATAACTTCTTAAAGAAGAGTATTATATAAATATATCTCATCAGTTTGATTTCATATTTGATATTATTCTTAACGAATATTATTTTATAATAATTACTTAAAATTAGTTTTTTTGTTATGATATCCAATAATATGTAATTAAACAAAACTGAATGGATTATACAAATTTGATTTATAACTATAGTTATGATTAATAAACAAATTTATTTTTAATAAATAACTATGTATTTTTTTAATATGAAGGTTGATTATGTTAATTAAACGTAATAGATTAAAATATAAAAATAAAAAGCAATTTCTTTACTAGCTAATTTAGAGAGTTATGAAAAAATATAATTAAAAGTTATAAATTTATAATGATAGAAATAAGCAAAATAGTTT
>JACCDV010988233.1_pt1 | contig 21223 bp, 33 predicted proteins | sample 7446131 | NCBI WGS metagenome assembly JACCDV01 (sample SAMN15323448, study PRJNA562643) | freshwater metagenome | isolation source: river surface water | place: USA:Blue River Watershed | collected 2017-08-17 | reverse complement strand
CGCGGCAAGTCCGCCACAAGTATACACAAGGGCTTGCAGTGTGGTATGACGCGGTGATGTCACCAGAGTATGAAATGGGTTCTTACTCGCGAAGCCAAATAGAACAACACTCTGAGGTCCTCAGTGGGCCTGCTCTGATTGCACGGGTGCGATACGACATGGTCAAATACATAAGCATAGTGAGCGAGATCATGGATGTTAATGACCCTCCCGCAGACTTCCATAGGGCCTTCATTCAGCGCGGGTTCAGTGGTACGGGTAGCCTCATGCAACGAGTTGGGATGGATAGGGGACTCGTGGACATTGACTCGCTTCAAGGCTTCCCTATCGACTCCATAGTCCGCTCAATGGCGCGCTGGAGCATGTAACTGTTTTTGCCATGAGCCCACCAGTCGCCCCCTCCACATCGTCCTAAAATTGAATCCCGCGCGGATACATGTAATGGACTCCTCGTTAACAGTGGTTATACCGTCATACGATCTGATGCCGATATTCGGCCCACTCGGCATGCCGCGAGAGGTCTGCGAGGTTATCCGCGAAAGGGTAGTAGTATGCACTATGGACAGCATAGACAGACACTTAGGTGGGCTTAAATGTATGTATTACAGCTACTCTGTGGCCCACGATCCACCACCCTCAGAGACCCGGCGGATCCGCAACAAGGGCATGACAGGGTTCGCAGTATGGTACGGCGCAGTAGCATCGCCCATATTCAACATCGGCCGTCACTCGAGACAGCAGATAGAACACTACTCTAGTGCGTCATTCAATGGTCCTACTCCTACTGATGCGGTATTACGCTACATGACTAAATACATAAACAGGGTGAGTGAGATCATGGATGTCGACTGCCCCCCAACTGACTTCGACGCAGCGCTCTTGGCGTATGAGATCCTCCGCAAGCGGAACCCCGCGAAGCAACCCAATGAAGACGATTGGATTACAGATATAGCCATGACCAGACGTCTCATGAGGGCCAGTATGGACATGATATAGACCACTCAATGGTATACGAAGACAAGACGTTGTTTTTTAACAAGCGGCCCTATAGAGTACATGTGGCCCGCAGGTAAGAGGACTATGGTCCACATCAAGGTACACTCACCGTGGGCCCCTCGTCGTCCTAAAAATGAATCCCAGATGCCTTCATACAATAAACTCCATGTTAACAATCGTTATCCCATCCTATAACCTAGTCCCAGTACTCAGCCCGCTCAGTCTGCTACCAGAGGTCTGCGAGTCTATCCGCGAGTGGGCCGTGGTGCTCTCTATGGCCGATGTAAACTCCCACTTACAAGGCCTCGAATGCCTATCATATAGCTACTCAGTGGCCCACGATCCACCGCCCTCAGAGATACGACGGATCCGCAACAAGAACATGCCTGGACTCGCAGTATGGTACGGCGCAGTAGTATCACCTGTATTCAGAATAGGCCCTCACGCACGTCAGCGGATGGAGCACTGTTCCAGGATATCCAAGAGCACCTCTCTGGACGTAATGGTGCTATTTGATGTGACTGAGTACATCAGCATGGCGAGTGAGATCATGGATGTGGATAGTCCGCCTACTGATTTCAATACAGCGCTCTTGGCGCGAACAATGAACGGCCTACAGGACTTCATAGCGAGTATCAGAGAGAGTGGTAGGCTTGCCGGTATTGACTCGTATCGTAACCACTCTCTGAGATCCCTAGGGCTGATAAACGGAGACAAGCGATGATTTTTTGACCCGAACGGCCCTCTATGGTGGCCCATGATAAGAGTGCCCATAACTATACATACTCTCATCACGGGGCCCCATGTCGTCAAAATTGAATCCCCGGCACAGCATACTACTAGCCCCTATCCGAACAGCCCGACTCATGAACGACGTGCCGGCCGAGATATTCGCGATGATATGCCGTGAGTTGGCCCCAATATATATGGTTCGATTACGTGGAGTATGTCGTCAAATCCTAACCAAACTGGCCACGCTAGGCCTAACGGACGCCACCTCTTGCCCCACCACGACCACCAGGATGAGCATAGCATTCACCATAGAGTATCGCTACTGGCCGATACATGATCGCAGTCTCATCTCACGCTTGATGGTCTACTCGTTCAAATACATCGCTTCGTACGAGAAGATAGGGCGATGCATGGTGTTGATACTCAGGCACGTGGGCGAGTCCACTTTGACGAGATACCTGTATATTAACGAGGGAATGGCCAAGTACATGGTCACCGTCATACGGCCCAAACTACACATCTCAGTGTTGAGCTCTGCGACATATATACCCACGAGAGAGTACCTTAAGTCCTGGCTTGACTTCACGATAATAACCACAAACCTCATCAGGCCCACTGTAGAGTACGACACCACGGCCCAGATGGCGATATTAGGGCAGATGTCACGGTATCCTCACTTGAATGCCGACCAAGTGATCCTACTAGGGGAGACCATCGACACACTGGCCAGCCTATGATTTTTGTCCAGAGCACTGTCGTTCCAACACGTTCGTCGACTAGTCAGCCAGTTACAACTGCATAAAAAACGTCGACCATGGCCCCGCAGTGGAGCCACCTGGCACCTAATACGTGAGACGCCCATCTGCGTATATAATAGCTGGTCCGGCAGCGCGATAGCGTACTCCATTCCTGCGCCACTCGACGCGCTCGTTGCCGTGCATACAAACAGGTCCATCATCTCTGTGATGTGTCCCATGTTGCCACCATTCAACCCATTCATAACCCACTTGTACAGCTGGCCCGTCCGTTCTGTGTAGTCGGCCATGTTGATGCCACTCGGATATACGTACATCAACATAGGCAGGCTGATCATTACGATGGAAGAACCCATTCTTACGCCAGCATGTAGAGTCGCCATACACATCCGGATTAAACTCAACCGAGTAATCAAACGTGATCATGAGGTCCAGTCGCCTGTTCACGATGGATCCGTTGTGCCCAGCAATGGTCCACCTGCCGAGGCTCGGTATAGCCCGCACAAGCGAGTTGAACACGTACTCGTCTGTATCTGCTTGTAGTTCATCATATTCACCACATAGCGAATGCGGGGAGCTCAGGGCGATTTTTATCCATAACTCCGTGGGCAACATAAAGGGTCCCTGTGGTTCACTGCACATGACACTGTATCCTATCAGGCCAGCAGATTCAATTTTACACGCTGGCGGCTCACTGAGGGGGACGCCAGAGTGGAGTCTATCAGTATAAAATTGAATCCACAGGGAGTGAAGTACAAGCGTTCTACATCATGAACACAGTACCCATCGAAGTGTTCGCGATGATATGCCTACAAATGGCCCCAAGGTACGTAGTCAGGTTACGTGCGGTATGCCATGGTATGCTGACCAGGCTAGCCACACTAGGCCTAACTGATGCCTCATCTTGCCCCATCAATGCCCCCCATGTCAGTGCTTCATATGCCATCGGATATCGCCATTGGCCGCTGTTCAATCGCGAGTATGTCTACGCCGTAGTCATTCACTTCACCGCGTATAGAGTGATACTCGAGAGAGTAGGGAGGTACATGGTACTGATACTCAGTTGCGCGAGGGATCTGAACGTGACACGTTACCTATACACCATCGATGATACTATGCGATACACTATCACCATCATGAGATCCACTCGCCTGCATGCGCTGAGCTCTCCAACATATATAACTATAAGAGAATACGTGGAGGCTTGGTCTAATTATCTGCCAACGACTGTATTTGAAATCCGTAGGCCATCTCTCTCGCTGGACTATGCGGCCGAACGGGCATTCATGAGGATGGTGGCACAATACCCAGGTATAGCCATTGATCAGGTGGCACTGATGGAAGAGACGGCCATCGCGTTAGCCAACCTATGATTTTCTATGGGGCCGGCTATGGGGCAACTTACAGTGCGCCCCATAGAGGGCTCAGCGGGCTGTCATAAGGCCACTACCATGTGCCCCGCACAGCCGGCCCATAACCCGCGGCTCGGTATGCCACAATTGAACCTGACTCACGTTAGATCATGAATATGATGACGTCTATCGAGGACATCCACCATGATCAGCTGTGGGCCATATGCGATTACCTGCTGCCGTGTAGTCTCCTCCGACTGAGGGCCACTAGTCGGCGAATGCTAGCCAACATGGAGAAGGTCGGGGTTGTGCATCCCAATCTAGAGGTTAAGGAGTATGTTGAGTCTCAATTGAGTATACACTACTGGCAGTGGAAGGCCAGAGAGTACAGGCATATCATAAAGGTACAGTACAACGAATGGATCTTCAGAGTCGAGAACATACATTTGGGCGGCTGTACTCTGATATCCATAACGAAGGGCCGTCTTATCGACCGATTCATTTATGTTGTTGATGGCAAGGCCAGGTTTGTGACCATCGTCAGCTCAACCGTCATTGATATCAGAGTGTGGGGGACGAAGAGATGCTGTGATGTCGACGAGGTGATCATCGAGTGGTCGAAGTACCTCAATGGTAGGCCTGGCAACATGGAGCAGCACCTACTCTTGTCAGAGACTGTGCTGAGTGTTTGGAGGGAACAGCGTAAGCCACCCATATGGACCATAATGACGAACCCACAAGTGGTCAGGACGTTCATCGACAGTATGCATCGGGGCGAGCACCCTCTTCCCCAAAAATGAATGGGAGTCCTTTGTTTTTCAATGAGTGAGGGGCCCCAATGGACTCTATAATCGAGGTACCAAAAGACGTCCTAGGGCTGATATGTGGTATGCTTAGGGCGCGCGACATAGCGGCTCTACGGGTGATATGCGGGCCCATGAGGCGGCGCTTCGATCGCTGCTTCGCCGGCCCTAGGTATACGCGGAGGAGGCTATTGGATAACGAGAGGAATGGTTATGTCTGCATGACACTGGACGTCATATATAAGGGATGGCCCATCATGAATAGGATGTGGCCGTTATGGGTCAAGACCCATATGGATGACATGCTGAACAAGTATAGTTATCTCAGAGTGGTCGAGACTACGTGTGGCAGAGACACCATCATAAGACTATGGTGCCGAACTGCGCAGTTTGACTACCACATCTACTCTCGCGACATGGTATACCGATGCATGGTTACAAGATGCTTGGGATCCGATGCGTGGAGTATCATAACCGTCGTCCTAGTGACACAAGGGGCCAGCTTGGAAGAGGTCATCAAGGCCTATTGGCAGTTCAATTACAACGGACAACAGAGCCTCCTTACAGAGGATAACCTACTGTTGGACCGTATGCGTGGTAAATACTTGAGATACAACTTGTGGCCCGACTTCATGTACTCGGAGGCCGCCAGAGATATACTAATGGGGCCCGAGTGAGGCCGCCCTCAGGGCCACTCTTGGCGCCCAGTGGCTTGTCTTTTGTATTCAAAATTGAAGTGTATCACCATATTCTATATAGAGCGACTCAATACACTGCGAGCCCATGGCCACGTTCATTACAGTTGATCGACCTGTCGCCACCATAGCGCATGTGAAGAAGGACAAGCGGGGCCTATGGAAGCTATTCACTAGGAAGAGGAAGGACGATAAGAAGCACCTTATAGCTAGAGGCGAAGAGGACAGCTGTATGTGTAGTCTTAGCGAATGGATCATCATGGATGGCATGAAGGAGGCCGGCTTCTAGCAGGCGTGTTTTTTGAAGCTAATGGGCCCTGCTAGCTTGTAGGACGCAACGCCCGCTAGGAGGGGCTAGCTTGTAGGAAAAAAATGAAACGCGGGGCTCTAAAGGTCAATATAACAAACACAACAAACAACTATGAACACAACTACTAAGAAGACTGCTACCATCACTCGCGCTGATACCGGACACGGTAAGAAGGCAAGTATCATGAGTAAGCTATCTCGCTCAGGGCAGAAGAAGGATGACAAGGTCGACTCGGTGAAAGCCAAGAAGACCACTGTCAAGCCAACTCCCGCCAAGAGCACGGACGTTCCAAAGGGTAGAAAAAGAAGCTTAAGCACTGCTGAGAGGGCCGATATATTCAACACCAGACTGAACAAGTCAGGTGTCTGTATATAAAGGACCAATCAATAGCGCGTTGGATCTAAATGTCAACGCGGTCGACCATACATGACCAAGTTAACGTTGAGATGCAAAGGACCTCCGTTCAAACCCCAACCCGGGTTTTTTGTTTTTCCCTCAGTGATCGGCCGGTGAGTGCACTATGGGGCCGACTATGCGGTGCACTGTGCAGCGGGTCTACCGGGCCACCATGGGCCTCTATATAGTGCATTATACGACTGGCCGCATAGATCGCGGGTAAGGGCTCTATGAAGTGTACCATGGGGCCGACTGTCCAATGCACCGCCCAGTCCGACCCCTAGTCAGCCCATCCGAGCTCCTTACATCTCTTGCATGTGTGTCCACTGAGAGTCTCTTGCGCCAACTGATGCGTGAACTCGTCGTCCGGTACTATGCCCTTGTTGTGTGTCTTGCTACAGATGAGTAGCCGCATCAGTGTCTCTAGCTTCGATATATCGGGCACCAACTCCACCAACTCGTCGGCCTTCACGTTGTATAGCAGGTAGCGAGTGATGCCGAGACGTTCGGCCTTCTTGCTTGTTATCATCATATACATGTATACAGCCAACTGTATGTGGTGTTCTGGGGTCAGTTCATCCACGGTCTTGATCTCATATACTCGGTCGCCCGCCAGTATATCCATCAACCCACTGATCTCGCACCCATCGTATCTCAGCGATACAGGCTCTTCAAATACCACGTCATTGCTCAGTATCTCTGCTCGTACTCTAGCCGTAAGGGCCCCAAGCTTCTCGTCGGACAACCACTTGTAGCTCTTGACCTGCCGCAGTTTGACATATAACCCGCCATACGCTGCCATTGAGTGATTGGCCAACCATAACACATCGCATGCCCTTGGTGGATTAGGTATGAGGGCCTTACCCATCCTATGGGGGAACTCAGCGCGTATCGTCTGGAGTGCCTTATGATCATCCAATTTGTGTATTGTCATATGGTTGTTGTATACGAACTCGCAGTACATGGTGAGTGCTGTGCCAGTGATCGTAGAGACCTCTTCGTGGTAGTCGAGCGTGTTATAATCCGGCCGAGTGAGCTTTGTTCGTTGACGAGCCTTGCGCTCGATGTCTATCACAGTGTCCTTGCGCAGAGGCACTATGGTGATACACTCCATACACCGCATGAGCAACTTCGAGGCGAGCTGCCGACACATATCGGTAACGCTGAGATGAGTCTCTTGTGGTGCACTTATGGGCTTACATTTCAGAGGGTGTATATAGGACACATCACAGAGCCCTGCAACGCGTTCCATATTGACGTACTGTAGCGGCCGCTTAGTGTGCCCATGGTAGATACTAAGGCTAGTTGTAGCACGCGTTAGGGCCACGTACATCGCGTTACTACACCGCTCATTGTCACCAGGATCATCCTTGTTATAGTACTTGGCATAGGTCTCATCGAAGCCAATGAGGATTACATGGCGGCGTTCTAGGCCCTTACTCTGGTGGAACGACGAGAACACAATCTTGTTCTGCATGATCTCTGGGTCAAGGCGATCAGCGTCGCTCGTGGGTATGTATACTAGAAGACCTTCAGCCGGCCGGCTAAGGGCATTAGCTAGTGTTCTAATAGGATTATCGCAGGCCCACCCTTTAGCGTTCCGTCGGGCCGGCTTGGGCCGCACAGTAGGCGAGAGGATGAATATATCTGAGTTCGAGAGGCCTGTGCTCAACAGACGTCTGACCTCGTTGATTATCGGCATGACCTTGAACGAGTTATAGATGGTATATGATGGTAGGTCTCCGTCCTTGACTGCCTGTAGACGCTCAGTGCCCAGTACGTCGTTCACTAGGGCGGCCATGGGGCGCGTGATGCGGTAACTGATGCTCAGGTCGAGGCGCACCCAGGGCCACTTGCTATCATACAATTGGTCAGCCATAGTGATGAACCTAGGGTCAGCCCCTGCGAATCCATATATACTCTGATACTGGTCGCCAATGATCATGAGGCGCGGCTGAGGTGACCTTGCGATGATCTTACGGGCCAGCTTGTGGTAGATGTCCGTCATGTCCTGGGCCTCGTCAATGATGATTATATCGTACTCAGGCCAGCCGATCATGGTCATACTGTCGTCGGTGGCATGATCATCAACACTGGCAGCCTCAACAACACTGCGCTCACCGTTGAGGAACTTGATGATACCAGAGTCGTCCTTGCATTCACTACCTATATGATGGTAAGCGAACGAGTGATATGTATGGACTGTCATTGGTAGTTCGAGGGCGTTCGCTCGGTCCATCGTCTCGTGCCTCAGTCGCGCGTTGTAGGTCAACACTAGTATACGGCATGGGTACTTCCTCGCCACATGGAGGATGGTTGTGGTCTTGCCACTGCCGGCCACAGAGTCCACTATAACGTTATTGGACTCCATCGCATCGACTATTCGCTGCTGCTCTTCGCTAGGTGGGTGTAGTGCTGACATGGACTCGTGTTATTGTAATAACAAGAGGGACTCTTGTATTCAACATGGAGCAATGCAAATTTGAATTCAATGGCTCTTATTCATAACGAATAGGGGAGTACTATGCAGTCATCGCCACGTAACCACCTTGAGTGTATAAGGAAGTTCCACGAAGAGAGTCCTAATATGTATGCTGTGGCCGTTGGTATCACTGATAGGATGTCGATATTAGCTAGCATATACAACAATAGGGCCATCTTCGAGTCGATAACGGGTATCAACGATATATACCTCTCTGCGGAGCTTGATAGGGTCCTCTCGGTCAAGCGGGATAAGCAGCCTGTTAAACTACTGCTTGTGCAGTTAACGGCCCTCGGATTGTATGTTCTGGCGACCTATGAGGCCTTCCTCGAGATGACCGCGAGACTCGCCGAGAAGGGCGTGGTTAAGAACACTGGAGTGTTCCAAATCATCGACGAGCGAGACCACAGCAAGATAGTCTTCGTGTGCTCTGCACGGTCGGATCTGACTATGTACGACAAGATACGGTTGATGGCCCATGATCGATATCAAGTGAATGTAACGCGTTGTAGCAATTACTTCTGCATCCATACGCATGAGACTGTGCAATCGGGCACTCATGAGTTGCAAACGTTCTACGACTATCTCACTGCTCGGGGAGAGATAGAGATCCATGAGTGCATCCACCGTATCGAATACATGACTGTCGGAGCACACAAGTGCAGGCGTGTCATATGCGACGACCTGATCACTGCCAAATCGGGTGAGGACCTACGTAGCAAGAGCTGCGTGGTGATCTGTATCAACGTACCGCTTAGCCCACCAAGAGGACTCGACATACACCCTCCTAGCGTGCTATCCAGAGAGCAGAGCGATAAGACACGCCCCGACCGCAGGGACCGCAGGGATTCAAAAAAGACGAAGAATGGGCTGACTATACCGATGCACTTCCCACAGTAGTGTGCGTTGGCCCTTAGTTTTTGTCGTGGGGCGCGCTATGGTGGCCGACTTACGGCGTGTTGACAAGAGGGCCGCAGAGCACACTATGGGGCCACGTGGTCCCTTCCATACCAGCCACAAGTCGGCCCCATAGTAATCTAGACGCCGTCTAGTGGGGGCCTTATTGGGGACACTCATATATAGCCTGTACAGAGGCGTAGGGGAATTTAAAATTGAAAGCCAGAGACTACTCTAGTATTCACTGAGACTGATGATAAACGACATTGCACAGATAGCCTTTGAACATATAGTTGGGGATTACCACTGGGGCAAGTATGGAGACTTTAAGGTGATAATCAATATCCAAACGCGGTATATCAACGCCACACAGTTGTGCAAGCTAGCTACGAGCAAGAACGGAGAGCCTAAACAGTTTAGGTTTTGGAAGCAAAACGCTGAGACTATTGAGTATATGGATGAAGTGTCTTCATCCCTCGGGATCCCGAGGGATAACCTGTTCGCGATCGTAGCAGGCGGACAAAATGTTGACGTGAGAGGTACCTACGCACACCCTGATCTCATTCCCTATATTGCGTCATGGGCCAGCCCCAAGTTCGCCCATAGAGTGACTAAGATAGTCAATGCGTACTTCGTCCTTGAACACAAGCGTTCCATCGCGGAACTACGACAGCAACTGGACAGGATCACTGAGCGGGATAATAACCACGTTAAGCAGTTGAAGGAGATACATGCTATCATACAAGAACCCAAGAGTAGTCTCTATCATTTGAGGGAGCGGATTATGAGTATCATAGACAACGTCGTTGGCAACAATACCAAGCTAATTGCTGCCACTGAAGACAGAGTGCCCAAATGTCAAGAAGACTGTAAGAACGAGGTGTTCGCGGTATATCAAAACCCTAGTACCTTACAATGCAAGATGATACGTCGACAACAAGGGACTCTCCAGTCGCGCGTAAAATCGTGTAGCGAGAGAGGGTTCACGCGTCTTGTTTACTATAACGATTCGCCTAACGCAGTGAACCTTGGTTCGCGTCTAAGGAGTAAACTACCGGCCGATCTTGGCCGCATGTCTAGATGCACCATTACATTGACCAACAATGGTACAATAGAGGACTTACTGCAGTTCATCCGCGGTACCGAGGCAGAGAAGAGGAACGTGTAGGCGCGTCAAACACTAACACCTTGTTTTTTAACCAATGTACCTCTAGTGGCCGACCCAGCGCGCCGCCATAGTATACCATACAGCACACTACATGGCCACCATCCACCTGCCATGGCCGACCATAGGCCGCTCGGCCTGCACGCGATACACACCCCTCTATCCTGTTTTAAAATTGAATATGAATGATCATCATGTATTCACTGAAGCGGCTCATATCATGGACTATACAGCTAACAAACAGGTGGTTGCGGGTAAGCACATAGAGATAGATGGTCTGAAGGTGAACATGAGTGACGTCGATCGCGCTCTACGGGAAGCAGATGCTTGTATACAAGAGGCACAGGCTGTTATAAACGAGACACGTGCTATACAGCAACAGGTGAACGAGCGACTTGCTAACGTTAGGAATGGAATAAAGGCCCTGAAAACGAGTCAAGCACACACTGCGGCCATAGTCGGCGCCATAACCCACAAGCTGGATGTCAACATCCCTGGGGAGGTATTCGCAGTGTATCATCGGCCAAGCACTCGATCATACATGATAGTGAAGCAACTGAAGGTCGCGCTGGCAAACGACGTTGCCTCCTGCATTAGGAATGGATATACTAAACGCGTCTACTACTACGATGCTCCCTACGCGACCCTCCTCGCACTACGTGTCAACAGTACCTTCCCGAAGGAGATCGGTGAGATGGTCGGCTTCAAGATCACTCTGAAGAGAGGCAAGACGGTCACGGACCTGCTTGACTTCATATGCATCGCTGAGACGGAGAAGTGGTACATACAAGTGTAGTCGTTCGCTTGTCCATTGTTTTTTCCCTGGGCCCACATAGTATACAAAAAGAGAATCAGCAGTGGATGATGGGCACGCCTAGTGGGATGAGCACGGTATAATCATGACAGACGTTCGTCATGTTGCATAGCTCGTTGAGGACCATTAGCAACGGGTCTTTATCCAATGTCCTGATGCACAGCGTTGCTCCATCGATATACGATAAGCGCGCCATCTCAGTATATGCGTGGAAGGCCCTCCATCGGCATATATGGGTTGACCCGCACATCAGCGCGACTATCGTGTAATTGCCCGCGGAGAACCTCATCAAGTCATGCCTAAGCGCACTAATGGTCCTCTGTGCGGCTGTCGATGTGGGCGGTGGAGCGTACTTGATCGCATACAGCAGGACCGATATATTGATCGCGGTTAGCAGTATACAGAGGTTCAACATAGAGGACTCTAGTAATGTACCTACTATCGGCCGTGAATTCAATTTTTAGCGCCCCATGGCGGCCCGTGATATATTCAATTAGGATTGTAAGCACACTTATCACGGGCCACCATGGGGCGCTAAAAATGAATCCAGAGTGCCTTGGTTATTAACAAAGTCGAGGTCATGTTCAAGTACGCAAACATCACTCAACTTATATGCAGGTTCCTCGGGGTTGATGACGTTCTCGAGCTGAGAGTCGTCGACAGGAAGACATGTGCGGACATTGAGAGGGTCCTAGCTGGAATGACTAGGGGCAAACACGTAACAGAACACCGCGCTGCTGGGAGCATACAGCTGAGCATCACTACTATCCCACTACTCGGTATCAGAGAGGCCTTCCCCGTGAGCATCGCTTGGAACGAGGCGACATTCAGTATAAAAAGGCTATGTGGGATAAGGGAACTGAGGGCCAAGACGGTATGTGTTAGCCCAATGCCGTGTAGCCTTGCTCCGATCTGTATATATACAGCTAATGGCTACGTGAAGCACGTTATCGTCTGGTTTGTAGTGAACGATACGATCATGGCGCGAACGCCACCATCACCCATCGAGCTGCTCCGTATGCTGGATACACCTGGCGATGTTGAGCAGTATACAGTCACCAACCCAAAGTTAGCGGAGTCGATATCCAATACCTACGAGAACGAGCCTTCCACGTCGCACCTACTGGCCAGCAAGAGGTTCCTGAGGTACATCACGGAGTTCAACTAATAGCTTTTTATGGGGCCCGCTAGTGGTATACCCACAGTCCACTCACTAGCCGCCTATGGGGCCCTCTACTATGCGCGCTATGGGGGCCATGATAGTCTCCGCAGAACACTCTACTGCACGCACTTGTGACCGGCCCATGAGTCGGTTCCCTATTAAACTCTGGTAGAGCCATAGTATAATGAACTTGAATACCTGCAAGCTGAGGAGTGTGTTGGATAGACTGACACATGAGGAACTAACGGAGATGTTGTTGCACTACCTAATAGCGACTTCCCGTCCACTGACGTCCGGCGCTCATGTAGACGACGTAGTGAACAGGTTCTTCGTCGATGGGTACAACTACTACGACCATGAGATATACGATGCATATGTCGAGCTCATGTACGATGAGGACCCTGATATGTGCGCATGCTTGGCCTCTATAGTATACAGTGATGTGGAGACTATGGCCCAATAGTTGATGGGCCCCCTTGCCCTTGTTTTTTGGCCTCAAAAGTGAATCCCAGACGTCTTATCATAAGAGTACATGATGGCGTTAACGATGATTAACATAGCGAAGACTGCGTGGACTATCGACGGGTTCAACAACAGCGCCCAGCATCGTCGGCCCCTAGCGCACTTCAAGGGCCGCATCAGGGCCATGTTGAGCCGCCAGACTGAGTATTCAGCAGTGATCATACGCAACGTAACAGTGAGTACCGGTGAGGACTTATCACTGCTCTTGGATGTGTTCGACTCAGGATGTAATCCTCTTATGGGGGCCAACTGTAAGGTGTTTGATGTGACGGACATATGGTTCGACGAGTGGGACGTCCTAGCCCACTGCACGGTGGCCTGGTTAGAGGCCCGCGGGAAGACTACGAGATGGCAAGCTCCAGTCTTACAGACGTGGCGGAGCATCATGATAATGAGGGACTGTGGAGTACATCGCAACGTAATCCAGTTCATAAACGAGATAACGTTCACTGCGGCCAAACTGATGTAGTACGCATGCTTTTTGTGGACGGCGAACATGTAGACGAGCGAGTGGACTAATGCGCAGGCCCATCGTGCCACTTGCAAAAAACATATGACTCATCGGTCTTATGCAAGAGTGAACCCATTTGGATCCACGAAGTTAGGATCGTTTATCATTTGAGCACCATCGGCGATGCTCCATGCCCACGCTGATATCATCACCATGAGTACTACACATTTTAGGCATGCCGCGAAGCCCCCCGCTTTGGGGATACCATTCTCTCCCTTCTTGATCATGCCAACGCAGAGTGCAACGCAGAACAGTGGCGTTGATATCCACACTGCTAGTCCCATTAATAATTGGGCTAGTCCACGTTGTCTCTCTCCCATTACCAACCACCCAACACCATCGATCGAGATAAACGATAGTCCTATTTGTAGGCCTGCAGTGACTGCCTTTGAGTACCTCTTGTATGAACAGTCAGCGTCTCCGTATCCGTCGAAGCAGATACACCGCCTTATCGTGACGTTACCACCTTCAGTTTGATCTTCGCATAGCCCTCCATTCTTCCCACAGTCTGATGCCTTAGTACAGTTAGCCCCACCACTTGGTACCCTGTCTTGGGCCACTGTTAAAGCGATTAAGATAGCGATTATGATAGAGTGCATTATACGTTCGTATATGTACTTTAGGACGGATCAATTTCAATTTTAAAACAGCTTGAGTAGGTCACTTCTTGGACTTATGGAGCCTCTTCACGGCCCTCAATAGCGACCTAGGGGCCGGCGGCTGTGGATGCTTCTCAGTGACCCCCCAGCCATCATACTCGGCAGGGAAGAGGTCTATGCAGGCCTGCATGATCACCTTGAGGTTAGCCGGGGCCTCTGGGAAGCGTATCTGCATGAGTATCTTGGGCGGCGATCGGGTAGGGGGCGACCCTAGTCCAACGATGATGAAGAATAGGTTGTCAGTGCGATCACTGACGAAGGTGGCCACATCGGGCAGCTTGAGGGCCGCGAGATGATACGTGTCGAAGTATAGGTATATATCAGCACTGTCTATCTTGTCCGGCGATGGCAGTGTCCTGATGGACGAGTATGCATCCTCGAAGGTTACCTTCATGTATATACATGGCGCGACTGAAAACTGAAGTGAGTCCCGCTATCTTATATAAGATAGCGGGACATAGAGGGATACACCATGCTAGCCACGCGAGAAGGAGCTATTGATTGCTTATGGGCTGTTTGTAGACTACTAGAGGTGCACGATGTGCGGGCCCTTATGTGCACTCGGAAGAAGATATGGAGTCTATTCAATAAGCACGTCTACTGCGGCCCTAGGAACATAAAGAATGTAATATACAACAACTGTCACATCTCCTATAGTATATGGTTGATGGAGAGCTTAGGCCTCAAGGAGATGGTGCCGAGACAGATCGATGTAACTACCCCAGTGTATACCACGCATGATGGGAGGGGGTGCTATGGGATAAAGGTGGTGAGTAGGTTGCGTAGTGCAATGATGTTGAAGATCTGGAGTAGCCTCAACACGGTGTATCTATGTGTAGTTGATGGGATCTCTAAGTCTGCTATAAAGGTATACGAGGGGGGCCGCCATCTGAAGGTAATGGGGTTCGCCAATAAAGACATTAGTATGAACGGGGCACTGCTCAAAGCGATTCTGTTTGCACTATGCGAGTATCACTTGGCAGATAGCGATACGTTCACCTACGTACCCGTTGTGGGTGAAGTCAGTACCTATATTGCTAGTAAGCAGCTGTTGGAACATGTGATCAACATGTAATGTTTTTGGCCCCCATCAGGCCTCCTACGTGTAAAAATGAATGGGAGACCCCTGATCTATATATCCCAAGTGAGCCTCACTATGTTCGAGATAGAGGACATCAACGAGATCATCTACGAGTACCTTGACGTGTTCGACCTAGTGGACTTGTCGCGGACTACTAGGGCGGCAGAGAGACGACTGAGGGGGCGACTAAGGGCCGCAAGAGAGCGGCTAGTGACATGCACATGGATGCACCTCGGGGATCATTATAGGATCAACAGTCACGTTTTGATTGCCGATGGTCGAGCCTGCGTTGACACGCCAACCAGTATCCAGTTCATTAGGGGATGGCCCATAGTCACGCTGCCCATCCATCTGGCGAGCGAGATCAGGCGGCTAAAAGCCAAGACTCTAGTGGTCACTGCTCCTGAAGTCAAGATGTATGTGTATGCAGTTGGCGATATGTCGACGTTTGCCGCACGACTAGACGCTCGAGGGATGACCATATGGAGGCCAAAGTGCCCCATGAGTATACATGATAGGCTTCATGACGCTGCTCTGGCGGCACTCGGTAGTATAAGCCTCAAGTACCGCACGTATGAAGATCGTGGCATGGCCATCAAGATAGCCGTCAAGTTCCCTAATGTCAGTGCCAAGAGTCTGCTCCCAAGTAGACGAATGCTTGAGTTCATGGCGGGACAGTGATCGTTTTGTATGAAATTTGAATCAGAGAACGATAGGTCTATACAGACGACTCGTCATGCTCATGTTGCAGTGCTCGGACGTGGTAATCAACATATCAAGACGGGTCTTCCATAAGGGTCTATTCTTGATTTGCAAGGAGATGACTATGGTGCTGATGCGATGCCGTCATGCGTTCATTGACCTAGTGACCTTGATGTCACCACCACATGTACCCGCTGTGTTCTGGGACTTGCTCCCATTTGAATGGCAAGTCCTCCTGCCGAACTACTTACGAGGCCCATTTGAAGTCACTGTGGGCCAACTGAGGGCCAAGTTCGTGATCCCCTGGGGGTGTATCATGGGCCGATGTTCAGCAACATGGGAGGGAGTGCTATGGCTACTCGATATGACCAAGGCGAACAGACGTGTGATACCACGGAACGCCGCGGAGTACGCCCATAGTATGTTCGCGTTATATGAGCAGTTCCGCCGCTATTTCATAGATGAGTTGACTGTCCGCAGCGCGCAAGAGGACCTGTATTTGACTATGCAGAACACCAAGATCACTGACCGAGGGCCAGTTATGATATTGAGCGTTGAGTCCTTTGAGGACCTTCCACTTTCCCTCGTTGAGAAGCTCTGTGCCGAGCGATTCAGGCTATGGAGACGGCTCGACCAGCATGATGCGCTATGCCGGTGTGACCGAGTCAAGGGCCATAGCTAGCTGTTTTTGGGCCAAAAATGAATGGCTACCCATCAAACCTATAAACGATGGAGGACTACTGGAGCATGCTCCCAGACGAGATATCCATAGCTATCTTCTATATGTTCCCCTATCGGAGCCAATACATGCTCAGCAGGGTATGCAAGAGATGGTACATGCTTATACGAACAGTGGGCAGAGTAGATGAGTCACAGGCCGCACAGTTATCCACCTTGTACGTCAGTAGCCGCATGCCTGACCTGCACCCTGAGGTCGCTGTGGTATTCAACGAGTTGGCGACGATCACCCACAGGTTCACGTTCATGTCTGACCCCATGATATGCAAGTTGATACTCGAGGAGTGTTATGAATTGATGGACCACCTGGACATACTTGACGATGCCATATGCCGACTGTATAGGGTACTTGATGGCCGACCTAGGCCGCCTCGTAAGTTCGCTCAGTGGATGGCTCAGTGGGCGCCATGTAGCATCCTATAGCGGCTCTTTTGTGGGCGGGCTAGTCGGCCCCATAGTGAGCCATACTGGGCCCTCCAAAATTGAATCCAGTCTCGTTATATGTATACAACAAGAGAGATTAAACAGGAGGATCAATGGCGGATCAACTGATTGCGAAGTACCTATCAACTGTGTATTCGACATACTCTACCAACTGGAGCTGGACACGCGATGGTGCACCTCGAGTCATACTGCGGGCTTATGAACGGAGCTCGTTTTGGTCCGAGCCTGGCGAGAACGTATGTACAATCAAGTGGACATACTTAACAGGTCATACCACTCGAACACTGTATCCGAAGACGATGGGACTGTTCGTATTTCTCACAATAGCAGCAGTGGCGCGTCGCATGTATGTGTTAGAGATACGTTTGCACAACGCCGGAGCTAGTCTGGAACATCAAAAAACAAGGAACCACCGGAGGTTCACGTTAGCAGAGAAGGCGTATAGAGAGTGCGACATGAGCGGCTACGATAAAGCGTATATCAAGCGCAAGCTAAGGCAGATAATGGACGTGTAGAGAAGGCCTCTGCTCTTATTTTTGAGCATACTATGGGGCCGACTATGCGGGCGACTGCACGGTTGGCCGTGATAAGCGCGTTGCGGCACCCTGGGCGGTACCCCCATTAGTAGGCCCCATAGTAGGCCATACGAGCCACCAAAATTGAATTGGATCTCTCTAGTTACACTATAACTAGAGAGATCAATGGCAGCACAGCTGATAGCGAGATATCTATCCAACGTGAATGTGGTGCATTCTACTCACTGGGTCTTGGAGCATGATGGTGTATATAGAATCGTATTGAGGACCCGCGTGGTGGATCCACAGTGGTCCCAGCCGAAGTTACTCCACAAGACTAAATGGGTATATCTTACGGAGACCACGACGCGTACTCTCTACCCGAAGACATGGGCGACACTCGCGTTCTTCGCGATCGCTGCAACAGTACTCTACGAATACACATACCGAGTGTATCTACACAACGCTTTGGTTGACTTGGAACATCGAACAACAAAGGACTGGAGAAGGACTGAATGTATAGAGAAGGCGATCGCTGGATGCGAAGTGCATTGGTCGAATGGCCGAATCAAGCGCAAGCTCGAGAAGGCATTACGTATGTAGAAGCACCTCGCTCTTATTTTTGAGCTTCTATCTGCATGAGTGCGCGGTAGTATGGCTTGATGTCCATGATGAGGCAACGAATACTCCTCGCGTGGTCTGCTATTGGACCTACGAAGTCATCCAAGTTGATCACCCTACGGTCCCACAAGAACTCTTCTAGTTTGGACACGGTTATTCTACGTAATACATGAACTGCTACTATCAAGGTCGTACGAATGTCGGCCATAGTAACCTCTGGCAACTCATCCGAGTTCATGACTCTACGGGCCTCGAGTATCACATCTCGATACCTCGAGATTAGTCTGTTCAGCACTCTAGCCGCCTCGTTATAGTCGGTGCATGCCTTAACTGTACGCCTGATGTCGTCCTCTGTGGAGTCCGTTTTATTGATAAACTCATGGAGAGTGTACATGTTAATGTAACGGAACTGCAGTGTTGTTGGGGACTGATAGGAAGTACAGGGATATGATACTCCGCTCATCTCGTATGAAGTACGCATGGTGTCTCTATATCGATATCATGCCACCAGGGTAGTCGCCCCAGTGCTTTATCCCAACGAGCCAGAACTGTTGCCGCCACAGTCTATTGTCGAACTGATCATGGGACTTCGTGATGAGCCCCCTGATCTTCTCTGTAGCAGAGTCAAAGGAGATCTCAGCGAGGGGTAGAGAGACGCCATAGTAGAACCAATAGAGGTGCAGTGGGTACTCCACGTCGTTAGATAACGCGGAGCACTGTGGGGCGGCAGGCAAGTGCATGCGCAAACCATTGGTCTCGATGTGCGGAGGCAGACCAGGGTAGTGATCAAAGGCCACGATGGAGTCCTTGTATAGGTACCCCTCGCGGATCTTCTCCACATGCTGAGTCTTCTGATAGCCGGCCGCAAAGAGCTCCCTATAGGCGGTCATCCAATCCCCCACGGGCCGACTTGGGGCCGACTCATCGGCGGTATATAGAGCTGTCCTTAGGCCGTTATTCTTGATGTACATTGAGTGGCCCCTAGAGTCATTGAACCGGGCGACCGTGATACGCCTGGTGTATAGCGGGGTGAGCTTCTTGAACATGCTCGCGCTGAGTACTTGGTGGGCCATCGTCAAAATTGAATGCAGTCTCGTTAAGTGTATATAAGTGGCAGCACCCACATGTCCAATAGACTACTACCAATCAGAAGACCTGACGGCAGTATCGCATACTTGTGCAAGGGCGACAAGTTCAAGCATGTTACGTTCGGGAGATGCGAAGCAAGGTCAGTCTATATGCACTCTGAGGGCGTGCTCGTTATCAAGTTCAACATCCTAGAGCCGGGCTTCATGAGGACCGTTGTTCAGCGAGTGGATCAATTCACGCATCTACTGGTGATGAATGGTTTAGGGTCTCTTTTTTAGGCTAGTGGAGCACCGAACTACATACTATGGTGGCCGGCAAGGGGTATGTTGAGTAGGGGGTCACTCTGTGCACCGTAGAGCCTCCTACATAGGGAGTCGCATAGTCGGCCGCCATGGTGCGCTGACCAGTGGGCCGTAGAGGTTATTTACGTTAAACATACGGTGATCCCCTAGTATAAATGTCATTCACTTACGACGACTTCGAGTTCACGCTACGTGTAACAGATCATGTGACAACCATACAGTGCGCGGACTGTGATACTCTCGCAGTCTATACTGCGAACATCGACCCCCGAGAGACCAGTTGGATAGGCAGCAGTGGGTCTCTTGAGAAGGTACTACTCGACGGGGCATCAGGGGAACGTAAGGAGTGTACGTTGAGCATGTATAGAAACGCAGAGAATGACACCATCAAGCTGGTCGTGGAGGTCGCATCTTATATGCTGAACGAGCGGCTAGAGATACTCCTGAGCAGGGCCACAGAGCAGTCTGCAACGCAAGTCCTGGGCGCCAAGATAGGTCGGCTTAACGAGAAGATCGATGAGACACTGGAAGAGATGGAGGGGTCGATGGACAAGTATCGACAACTCGCCCTTATTCAATTGATAATGACTATAGTGTGTTTACTTGCGGCAACATACGCGTCACTCGAGTAGTGGCCCTGTAATGTGTCAGGAGCTCGTCATGAGGGCCATAGAGTTCTTTTTTATGGGCTTCTTTGATGGCCCTGTAGTACACTATGGCGGCCGACAAGGGGTGTATTGGGTAGTGGGCTCATGGAGCATCGCGGGGCCGGCTAGTTAGCGCATCATATAGTCGGCCGCCATGGGACGCTAATGAGCTGTCTAGTGGTATACGATGGTGGCCCGCTAGTGGTGTACTATGGTGCTCCCGAGGGCCATTGTAAAATTGAATTGAGTTCGGCTTATAACATACGACGGGACGAGCTGCAATGTCATTCACTTACAACGATCTTGAATACACGATGATCTGCACTGAAGACACCATGACACTTCAGTGCATGGACTATAATACCCTTACAGTCTATACTGGATGGATTGATCCTCGCAGGATCAGTTGGATAGGCAGTAACTCTATGTTGGAGAGGCTGCTCCTTGACGCCGCGTCGAAGGAACATCGCGGATGCAAGTTGATAGTGAATAGGAGCATGAGTGGTTCTATTGAGTTAAATCTGAGTGTTGATATCTATGTATCGTTAGGGCAACTAAGGGTGCTATTGACTCCTTCGGCAGAGCAGTCTGCTAGTCGAGCTGTAGAGCTCCAGATAGGCCGGCTCAATAAGAGGATCGTAGAATATGGATGCCGTGAAGACAGAATACTGACTATCATCTTAGTACTGAACGTTGGCTTTATCTTCGGTGTGGGATTGGCGGCGGCATGGGCGAACCGTTAAGGGATTCTTTTGTCCACTCATGGCCGGCTAAGTGAGGGATCCCTATCCCAAACTGCGCGTATGGTAGTGGCCCTGTGATGCGCTATGGGG
>JACCDV010369020.1_pt1 | contig 21239 bp, 20 predicted proteins | sample 7446131 | NCBI WGS metagenome assembly JACCDV01 (sample SAMN15323448, study PRJNA562643) | freshwater metagenome | isolation source: river surface water | place: USA:Blue River Watershed | collected 2017-08-17 | reverse complement strand
TCGGCTCGTCACATCCTGGAGCGGTAGTACGTTCCAAGGGTTCGGCTGTTCGCCGATTAAAGTGGCACGCGAGCTGGGTTCAGAACGTCGTGAGACAGTTCGGTCCATATCCGGCATGTCCGTAAGAGAATTGAGTGGAGTCTTTCCTAGTACGAGAGGACCGGAAAGGAGGAACCTCTAGTGTACCTGTTGTCACGCCCGTGGCAAACGCAGGGTAGCTATGTTCCGAGAGGATAAGTGCTGAAAGCATCTAAGTACGAAGCCCACCACAAGATGAGTTCTCTCATCGTAAGAGTAAGTCCCCATGTAGATAATGTGGTTGATAGGTTGCCAGTGTAATTGGAGTGATCCATTTAGCTAAGCAATACTAATCGGACGAGGGCTTTTTTTTCTTTTTCTTTTTTATCAAAAGATAATTTGTTGTGCAAATGAAATTTTGTGATTTCTGAGCACTCGTGAGGAGTGAAAAATTAGACCTAGAAATATACGTCAAAATATGCAGTTTTTAGTTTACATAGTAGAAAGCAAAAGACTTTAGGCTTTATGAAAATCCCTTTGAACAGAAGAGCTTTTTTGCTTGGAGGGATTACTGCTGCTGCGTCAGTTGCCGCTCTAAAGTCTTGTGCTACTAGGACAAGGTCCTCCCGAGATGAGGTTTCTGTCTTATTCCTTTCTGCTCCACCACCTGTGTTGAGTCGCTTTCAAATATCAAGAATTGTTGTGGAAAGCGAAATGCTTAGATCAAGACTGAAACGTATTGGTGACGGTTATTTGCAGGCAGATGGTCAGTATTTTACTTTTGTATATAAAGATCCCAAAGACTCCAATCGCTTAAAAGTTGATTTTTATGAGTTATCAGCACTTGATGGTAGGAATGTTCTTTTAGAGGAGCATCTTGTTGGTGTAGATGCACTTGCTTTTAATAGTAGTGATCTTAACAAGGCTATTATTCTTTTTGATTTAAATAAAGGTGCTCTTAGTGAAGGTATGGATTTGCGCAAGCTTCAAGAGGACCCAAAAAGAGATATTGCGGTTTGTGATTTGCGAAGCGGGAAGCCGGCATTGCTTAAGGAGTTTAAATTAGGTCAGGGTGGGAAGTTTCCAAGATTCGAAGCTGCCACTAGAAGTGCTGGTAGTCACTTAATTCCAATTAGTGAATTGAAGGATCTCTTGCATGGGAATTTACAGGTCTAAGTACTTAGTGATATTTACTTTGCTTTTTTTAAGCCAGCGATATAAGTTTTGATAAAACTCTCTAGAATGGCAGTCGCTGAGCCACCTTTAACGCTTGAGAGCTTTTGAGTGAGAGCGAGGCTAGTGATGCCATGAATACCAGACCAGAGTACCTGTGATTGTATGCGCGCTTCTTTAGAGTCGCCGGTATATTTGAGTAGAACTTCATCAACAGTGTTGAATATAGCTTCGATTTGTTCGCTGTACCATTTAGGTAGCTCGTTATCCTCGCTATAACTCAGTTCAAAGATCGCACGCCAGCGTTTAAGGTTGCGCTTAGCGTAATCCATGTAAGTGTGAGCAATGTTCTCAATAGCCGTTGAGTGCTTGCCTTTGGCGGCGGCGATGGCTTTAATTAGAGCGGCGTGGATTTCTTCAAGGGTGTTAGTGTTAACCCGCAGTATCAACTCATCAATGCTGCTAAAAAATATATAAATAGAACCTGGAGTGTAGCCGATCTTAGTAGCGATTTTACGCGCACTAACGCCGCTCATGCCTTCTTTAACGAGCATTGTTTCGGCAGTTTTAAGGATAAGGGCTTCTAATTGTTCGCGTTTGAGTTCACTGCGTCTTGCCATACCTAGGCTATTATAGCCTGTAAATATACGCTGTTCAATTAGTTCTGATGGTTATACAGTGTTGAATTTTAGTGATAATAATCCTTTTTGCTTTACAGTTAAGCTTTATGCCGTTAGGATTAAGACATGGATGACATGCAGATCCTAGCTATAGGCGGCGTAGTAACAGTATTAGTGTTACTGCTGAATCTACTTGGCTTTATTTCTTTGCCGCTGATTGTGCGTCAGTTTATTAAACCTAAAAGCGTGAAAACTGAGCCTGTTGCGGAAGCTGTATAAAACAAAAGAGCAGCACCCTAAGGCGCTGCTCTTTGATTGTTTAAGCTACTAAGAGCTTACTTTAAGATTGAATATGGATCGTAACTAGTGAAGTTACCACTTATTGCTAAGCTATCTTCACTTAGTGGATGATCGTAACCGATAGTAAGACCATCAGTTGCACCTTTCACCACACCTGTTACTGAACCGGTAGTAAGACCTAAAGCGAAACCAACTGGTAAACCAATTACTGTTCCGATTAAACCACCACCAAGCGTGTCAGTTGTAGAATGACTGTATTCAGTAGCTTTAGAAAAACCACCTCTTACTAGACCCATAGTTGCACCAACTGGCACCCCTACAGCAACACCTATGATTTTATGAACGAATGTATCTATTGGACAAGCTTGAGCTTGCATTAATTGTGTACTAAGTATTAGAGCGATTGCGATTGAACTGATTATACGTTTCATATTGTTCCCCCTTTATGTTTCGTATATACAGATTATTCCCTTGGCTTAAGTAAGATAACCATAAACGTCATTCTTAACAATCCTAAAGATTTCTTATGTAGTTGTTAGTTCTTGCTGGGCTTAGCTTTTGAATGAATATTATTTTTTTGAATTTGCGCATTTTTACTGCTGATTAATGAAGTTAGCTAAGGGTTTTCACTGGGTAGAATGCTTAAGTATGAAAATTGCAATTATAGTTTCTCAAACTCCTGATACTACCACCAGAATCAAAATCGCTGATAGCGGTGTAGCTATAGATGAGGCTGGTATTTCATGGATTCTTAATCCTTATGCTGAGTTCGCTATCGAGAAAGCGCTTAGACTAAAAGAATCTGGTGCGCCAATCGATGAAATCATACTTATCGCTATGGGCGTAGAACGTAGTGCTGAAGCGCTTCGCCAAGGACTTGCTATGGGTGCTGACAGAGCAGTGCTAATTAAATCTTCTGTGCTTAATACTCAAGTGCTCGCTGAAAAAATCAAGTCACTAGGTGCTGACCTTATACTAGGTGGCAAAAAATCTATAGATAATGAAGCCGCGTGGGCGGAAGCTGGTGTTGCTGCGCATCTCAACACTCCGTATATTCACGTGGTGAATAAATTAGTTTGGGAGAATGGAGCGCTAGTAGCTTCGCGTGAAAATGCTGGAGAGAAACAAAGTTATGAAGTGACTCTGCCTGCTGTAATCACTTGTGATAAAGGTGATGACGAGCCGCGTTACGCATCTGTAGTGAACATCATGAAAGCGAAGAAAAAACCTCTTGATATAGAAGAGAGTAGTGCTGCTGATTCTACTGGTCTTAATATAGTTTCTGCTAGCTTGCCTGCGGCGCGCTCGGATGTGAAATTATTCCAAGGTGAGCCTAAGGAAGTGGCTCAGATGCTGTTAAAGGCGCTACGCGAAGACGCTAAAGTACTTTAATAGCCTTAAGATAATGTGTTATTATTAGCTGGGTGATGAAGATTCATTATAGAGGTACGCCCCTTGCTAAGAGGCTTAGACAATTTCTTAGTGGAAATCTAAGCCGTGAGAAGTTTGAGAAAATCAAAGCTAGAGTAGAGCGTGATGCAAGACTTCATGTCGTTAATTTGAGGACGGCTTTTCTAGCTCAAGCTGAATCTATAGTAGAATCCGCAAACAATTCTAAAATACCTAAATTAAGATCTATAGTAGCTAGAACTGTTAATGAGGTTCCCTATAAAGCGAGAAAGGTTTTTATTGATTTATGTATGGAGCTAGCTGCTAAGCAAGCTTTAGTAAGGAATGACTCGGCAGCTGCTCTTAAACTCTCTTTAGCATTTAGGTCGCATGTTTTATTTGCGACTAAGGAATCAGCTTTCGTTAGGATGAAGAATCTGCCTGCTGAATTAATTGAGGAACAGTTGAATCATAGCAAGGGAATACATTTTGGCATACATGAGGCTGATTTAACATCTATGTACTTGCGGCGTACAAAAACTATGGCAGAGGTTTGCCTCGCTAGGGGTGATAGAGAGAATGCTATTAATTCGGTTCTTAGAGTCTTAGATGACAATGAAGGTTATTTCAATTATTTATTTGATCCTGGTTGTAAAAACGATGAAGAGATTATAGCTAATATTAAACTTGATGCTCACGGTGAAATCTCTGAAGCAAGTCTGGTTTATATTCAGGATTTAGCTAAGATGGATGCTGCTATTAGAGCGGCAACGAATTATTGTGCTCAATCGTCTGTTGATGAAATCCGCCACTTAGAAGCGAGATTTAAGCAGATGCAAACCGAATATAATAAATTCGTTGATGCTATTTTTATAAAAACCGAACTTAATTTACAGAAGCCATTATTAAATTGTTTAGGGATGGAGGATATTGATTCTCGTTTTTTAATGCGGGTGGCGGCTTTGTGGAAGCCAAAGAAACCGCAAAAACAAGTAACAGTTGATTCGGCTTTTATCGATGCCTTAATCTCTGCGGCAAAATTATTAGATGAATATGATTTAGAGAATTTAGTTAAGGGTTACGGGGTTCTAGATACCTTAGTGGTGAACAGAATATTAGATCATGTGGCGTTTAGTCCAGATTGTAAAATTACTAAAGAGGGTTTCGTGAAACTTTTACAAGCTTTTAGAGCTAATGGATTATTTGCTAGCGAGGCTTCTGTATTTGTTAGTAAACGTAGTGAGCTTGATAAAGAGTTGCTGGAAGAAGCTATGGCTCATCTAAATAAGGTTAAGCTTGAACTATAAGAAATGTTGTTTCAAAAGGCTTTCATTGGTAGTTATATAATTAATTATTAGTGAGCTTCTTCAAAAACCTACTCAATAAATTTACTAATCCTGCTGCCACTAAGCTTGAAGACTTAATTGCTGAGTCTGATTTAACTCAGATTGAAGAAGCTTTAATTAGTTCAGACTTGGGTCCTGAGCTTGCTGTAGATTTTGCTGAATACTTGCGCAAGCAAATTACAGGCTTACTTGCTAAAAAAATTAGCCGTGATGATTTGCCTAAATTATTTAGTGAATTTGTCGTAGGTGATATTAAAAATCTTGATAGCAAGCTAAAGCTTGATAAGTCAAAACTCAATATCATTACTATGGTTGGCGTGAACGGAGTCGGCAAAACCACTAGCGCAGCTAAGATTGCGTATAAATATAAACAAGAGGGATACAATGTGCTCTTGGTGGCGGCTGATACTTTTAGAGCAGCGGCTGTTGAGCAGCTTAAGCATTGGGCTGAGCAAGCTGGCGTAGATATAGAACTGGCGCAAGAGAAAGACAAGCCAAGTGCTGTTGTTTATAGGGCTTTAGCGCGAGCGGGTGATTATAACCTTATTATTATTGATACTGCAGGGCGCTTGCAGACTAAGGTTGATCTAATGCAAGAACTTAGTAAGCTTAGTGATGTTATTAATAAAAATGCGGCTAGTGCGTGCTGCGAAACTTTACTAGTGCTTGACGCTAGCACCGGTCAAAATGCTATTTCTCAAACTGAATTATTTAATGCCGCGTGCTCACTAAGTGGAATAGTTTTAACTAAATATGATGGCACTAGTAAGGCTGGCATTGTGATGGCGCTGGCGCATAAGTTTAAGTTAGCTGTGAAGCTGGTGGGGACTGGGGAAGGCTTGCAGGATTTGCAGGAATTTAATAGTGATAATTTTTTAACTGAGTTACTTAACGTTTGATACAGTAACTATATTCATCTTTTTCAATCCAAGTCCAGCAGCAGCATCCATCGCTCCTACTACGAACTTCTGTCTAGCTTCAGAGTCAGCAATAATATTAAGCGGAGCTTCTTTATAAGCTTCATCAGCAAGGATTTCTTTAAGGCGAGCGGTTACCTGAGGTTCTACTTGCTCTGGCGGCACAGGAGCTTCGCTGAGCTTTTTGCCGTTGATGGCGATAAGACCATCTTCTGAGATTTCAAGGTTGATAACTTTAGCTTTACCAGAACTAGTTGCTAAGCCGTGTTTAGCTAGAGGAGGATTAACCTTGAGGGCGCTCTCGCGAAGCATCGGAGCTATCACGATCATGATTAAGAAGAGAATCAAAAATACGTCCGTTAAGGGCGTAATATTAATTTCTGAGAATTCTGTATCTCCGCTAGTTCCACCGAATGCCATAGATTTACCTTAAAAACTCCGGATATGGAGCACGTTTACCGTTGCCATTGTCGCTTGGTGGCTCAGGAGCGAAGCGGCTAGTATCTGGCACTTTGAATTCGACGTTAGAGAAGCTTAGGAATAGTAACTTGAGAAGCATAAAGTCATCGACATAGCGTTTAACGATATTAGAGAAAACGTTATTAGCTACAACCGCAATAATCGCGATAGCTAGACCATAACCAGTAGCTATCAGGGCGCTAGAGATTTCTCCAACCATGCTGAGAGACGCTCCTTCAGCACCTTGTGACATGTGGAATAGAGCTTTAATAACACCTGAAACTGTACCGAAGAGACCTAAGAAAGGAGCAATCGCACCAATGGTTCCTAGTATAGGTAAGTAGCGTTGTAGTTTGCGTGTGACGATATTTACAGTGATATCGTAAGCGCGTGAGAAATCTTCTTTCTGCACGGCAAGCAGGCGAACACCTTCTTCACCGACTTCGCCAGTAACGCTATCGAGTTGAGTTGCTAATAATTGAGCAGACTCAAGATCACCACGTTCTAGTTGGTGTTGTAAGTTGTGGATGAATTTTGATACATCACGATTGTTCTTGTTGTAGAACATTAACCTTTCAATGACTACCGCTACTACTAAGAAAGAACATATAGTAATAGGAATAGATGAGATGGCATCGTTTTGGAAATATTGCCAGAATGATGCGAAAAAATCATAATCTGGTGCCACGCTGTCAGGACTTAAACCCGCTGCGTCTGCTAGTCCTAGATCTTCGTTGCCATATGTTTCTGTTGTTTGTTCGTCCATAATTTTTTATTTAAGTAGAGTTCTAATTAATATTATAAGTGATTTCTGTATAAACGTATGCGGCTTACCATCTCTCCTTCTTAAATACGTTATAGTCAAATGTAAATTCTATATCTATAGTCGCTGGCGAGCCTGCTGGCAGTGGATCAAACGGAGCCGCACGTTTAACAGCATCTAGGGCTGCAGCATTGGCAGACTGATCGCGTGAAGGCGTTACTAATTGTACGTTCTGTAAATAACCAGTTTTATTAACAGTGAAAACCACAACTATACGATTAGATTCGCTGCCTCTTGGCGGTTTCCAAGCCATTTTAATTCTGCGTTGCAGGGCTGACATATAAGGACCGAACTCGATGTCGGCTTTAGCACCAAGAGAAGCTGGTCCATTAGGATTGTCATTAGCGTCTGGATTCGACGGTCCGCCGTAAGCACCACCACTACCCATGCTTGGAGCTCTTGGGATGCTTGCTATGCGCGCCACTAGATTAGTAGTCTCACCAGCACCACTAGAATCAAATTTAGGAGCAGGACTAGTGCCTGATCCAGTTGCACTCGAACCAGTGCCCCCTGTCGATGAGTAAGTTTTAGGTGTTGGTAAAGAGCTAGCCTTAGGACTCATGCGTGCTTGTTGCAGGGCTTCACGCGGGAGTGCTTGCGGACTTACTTGCGGCTTAGGAGTCGGTGGAGTAAAAGTGTTCGGAGTAAAAGTACTTTGTTTAGGTTGTACTTGTGTTTGCTTGGGAGCAGGCGCTGGACTTGGCTGCGGTTTAGCTGCTTGTGGCATCGGCTTAGGAGCGGCTGGCTGAGGGGGTTTGGGCGTTGGTTTGCTTTCAGTTTGTTTAACTGGTTCAGCTTTAACTTCTGGTTTAGGAGCGGTTTTAGGTTTGCCAGTTGGTTGAGTTATTGGCGTAACTGGTTTTTTAGGGTCATGCTTACCAGCACTTACTGATTGCTTCTCAGCTCTACGTTTGGTTTCTTTAGGAGCTTTGCGAGATTCGATTTGATTCGGGATAAATTCAATTTCAGTGATTTGAATTTTAGGTTTAGGGTGATAATGCAGAAAAGAACTAACTAGTATAAGTAGCAGCAATAATATATGAATGGCATAAGAGATATCACCAGACTCAGCGAAGTATGATCTATCGATTTGTTTACTGGCAATAGTTTTGCGTTGCTTAAGATCGATAATGGCATAGACACCATAAGCTGCCATCACGCTGATTATGAATATGGTTATTGGTTTAGCGAAACGTAGTTCTTCTATTAATTTGGGTGAGAGTTTAATGTTGAGAAAATCAATATTCTGCAGAGTGTTAGAGAGGCTCTCAATTTGATCTGGACCCAACTGATTAAGAGTGAAGATAAACAGTAATAAAGCTAGGCTACTTACTGCTGAAATCGTATGTAAAAAGAACTTAGTACCAGCGCTTGGATCAGCGTCTAATCCTAATCGAGAAGGTTTTTTTTCTTCTAATTGGGTTAGTTTTGAGTATTTAGAGAATAAGACCATTCGATATCTCTATTCTATATCTATTCTAAGCTTATGGCTAATGCGTATTACCTTCTGCTATAGTTAAGTCTTATGGCGAAAATCGAAATCTACACCTGGGACCATTGCCCTCACTGTCAGAAGGCTATAGGCTTACTTGAGTCCAAGGGCTTGAGCTATCAGAGAATCCGTCTTGATGGCGACGAAGCTGCGCGTGATGCAATGTCACTTAAAACTAAGGGCAATCGCAAGTCGGTGCCACAAATATTTATTAATGGAGTTTCCATGGGTGGCTGTGATGATCTTCACGCTTTAGAAGCTAGCGGTGAATTAGATAAGTTGGTGGCAGTTGGCTAGGGTTAAATCTAAAGCTAAGCCCAATGGATTCCTAGATCCGCAGTTGATTGAGCGTGCTCAGGCTTTTCGCAAACAAAAAGCTCTTGGACAATGTTTTTTGGTTAGCTCACTGGTGCTTGAAGATATTGTTAGTTTTACTGTTAGCCCTGTAGAGAATCCTGAGACCGAAGGTGATCTGGTTTTCGAGATTGGAGCCGGTATTGGTTTTCTTACTGAGAAGCTCTTGCCGCAAGTGCGCAAACTTTATGCTGTTGAGCTTGATACTAGCTGTATGCCTTTTCTTAAGCTCTTGCAGGCTGCTGATCCTAAGCTGGAAGTTGTGCGCGGTGATATTTTGCAGACTCAAGTCTCTGACTGTATTGGAGCGGAGCTAACAACTAAGATTCTTAAGGGTGAAGAAGAGAAAATCAAAGTCATCGCTAATATTCCATATCAGATCTCCAGCAGAATTATTGTGCATATGCTCGGTGAGATTGGTGATGATCTTAATGAATCTAAAACTACTAATCGTCATTTGATTTCTGAAGTGAATATTCTAGTGCAGAAAGAATTCGCTGATAGGCTCTGTGCTAAACCTGGTGTTAAAGATCACGGCGCGCTTACTTTGCTGGTGAATTATTGGGCTGAAGTGGAGAGATTGTTCGATGTGCCGCGTTCTATGTTTATGCCAGAACCGAAGGTAGACTCGACGCTGGTTTGTATTAAGCTACGTGATAAGCCTGCTGTTGATCTTAGTAAACTAGGCATAGACAAGCCCGCTCAGAAACTTAGAAGGCTTATAAAAACTATTTATAGCAATAGACGCAAAACTATGAATAATGCTCTTAAAGCTGGTGGCTATGATGCCGAGATAATATCGAGTCTTAATTTGGGCAACTTAAGAGGTGAGACCCTTGATCTAGAGGGGCTTTTGCCGCTAGTTAAGGCCTTTGGATAAGATGCTAGTAGACGTGGAATAATATAGTTATGTGCATTCATTTGCATATAAAGTTTTAGATGCCTAATTCCAGCGCTGACTTGCTAGCCAAGTTTTTATTTAAAGACAACGCTCTCGATCCGAGCCGAAAGTATTTTTTGATTTTTGATATTGATGGAACTTTAAGACCAGATATGGTTGAAGCTCTTGATCATAGACATCCTAAGATTGCAGCGAAGACTGCTAAGCAGTTAAGTGAGCTTAATACGGTTCCAGGTCTTGAAGTGATTATACTTACGGCGCGTAGCTATATAGATCTGTTCCGGTCTAATTTCCCGCGCAATGTGCGCAAGTACTGTGGTTGCGGCAGGCAGATTATCGATAATGATGTACTGACTTATGCCCGCGAAGAATTCGCCCGCTCCTATGATGAAACTGTGATTTTTATAGATTTACTTAAAGACATATTGGGGCGTGAAGTAGTCTCTGATATAGATTTCTTGGTTACACCAGGGGATTTCGCTCTCTATTTCGATGTTGAAGATTATGCAGAAGTTAAGAAAGCAACTTTGGAGAAGATTAATTTCTTATTGGAGCGTTCTAGTCGCTGGCAGATATCAGATTTCGGTAAGGAACTGATATTCCTTGATACTAAATATAAATACGATAAAGGCGATGCGGTCTGGGATATTCTTGATACTAAGGATTTAGATACTGTGCCAACTCAGGTTTTTATGTTCGGTGATTCACAGGCTGACTATCAGGCTATGAAAGGTCTAAGAGCTTACCAAAAGCATTACCCTAATAAGAAAATGAAAGTAGCTAATATCTCTGTCGGTCCTAAACTGGACAAAACTGAAGAAGGGATAGATTTTAGATTTCCTTCTTATACTGAGACTTTAGACTTTATCGATAAACTCCATGCTGCGTTACAATAGCAAAAATGACCCCGACGGGTCATTTTTGCGCTTTAAGCACGAGTGCAGAATCCAAGCTAGAATCAAATCAGTATGGAATACAAAATAGCAGGATTTTGGCAAAGACTAGCTTCTAGCTATCTAAGCCTGTTTATATATTTATTGTTGGCGCTGGCTATTTACAACAGTCTTAATCTTAAAGAGATTAAAGTTTTTATTGTTCTTGCTTTTGTTTTTAGTTTGATTGATAGTCTTGCACTGGCTTATAGTGGATATAATCTTGCAGGTTTATTTTTGGGGCTTAAACAAGTTACTAGTTATGAGCATAAGCCGCTTGGTTTGCAGCGTGCGAGCTTACGTTACTTGTTTTCGATTTTTTCTTTGTTGATACTTGGTTTGGGTTATTTAGCGGGTTGTTTTAATCAAAGCAAACGTACTCTTCAGGATATTGTTAGCGACTCCGTTACTATCGAAGCTCCGGTTATACCTTATATTACTAAAGCTTTAGCGGCAACTTTTAGTTTATTTGCCTTTGTTTTAACGTTAGCGATACCTGGCTTTATTGCTTTAGTTTTAGTTCTAGCTTTTAAATCTAGTTTGTTAATCTCTACTATTCCATACTATTCAAGCCCGCTCTGGGAGACCGATGCTACTAAAGTTGCGCAGATAGATTTAGCGCAAAATAAAGTGGTAGCACTTACCAGATTTCATCCTGGTGATATTAGTTATTTGCCTTTTAAATTAGATACTAAGGCTGCTGCTAGTACTGTAAGTGCTAAAGATCTAGCAGGTTTAGATCTTAGTTTGTTTGATTATATTTATAGTCTAAGTGGAGCGCCTAGGGATATAGCCGCTGCGAGCATAGAAGATCTAATGAACATTAGAGTAGTAAAAAAAGTATTAGTGCCAGAGTTGATTATGCAAGATCAGGTTCTCGGAGATATTATTATTCAAGATTTACTTTTAAAGGTTAGTGATGAATCGAAACTAGCCCATGATGTTTTGGATATTTTTAGTTACACTATTAAAGAAGATAGTCTGGATTTAAGTTTAAATAAAGCTGATGCTCAGCTCTTTTCAGATACTGAGCTTGAGCCAGCTTATAGAGATTTCCTTTTGAGAAATTTAGCTTTATTGCATCACAAATGGCAGCAGGCTCTAAGTGCTATGCCAGCAGCGCTTACTGAAGAGTTGACCTTGTCTAAGAAAGCTCTAATTAATCCGGTTGAAATTACTGTAGAAGCTAATACTGGTTTTATAAGTTCTATGATGATGACTAAGCCGTCTGATAGCGCTAGGTTCAATGAGTTCTGCAAGAGCTTTATAAGCTCTATTAAGCGTCTTAAGCCAGTGCCTAATGTGCTGACTGATCGTTATCCTGGTCCCTATACTCTTAGATTTGACCTAGAACGGGAATCTCAAGTTCTTTAAGTCTGCGTGCTTTAACAATGGCGTAGATTTGTTCGCGAGCTTCTTCAAGACTTATATAATATGCGGGTTCTACCTTCTCAATTGTAAGAATGATGCTGCCAGCCTTAGTTTTGATCGCTGGGCTGGTGTAGGGAGCAGTTTTACCGATAATCGCAGTTTTTATAGCATCAGAGTAGAGCTTAGAGCTTTTAGTTAGAGGCTCAGCGTAACCTTTTAGGTAGTATTTCTCTTCGCTATGATATTTACTTTCTTTATGGTTATTGTAGTATTCAGCAATATCACGCTCTAGAGCATCTTTATAAGCAGAGTCAAGTTTAAGTTTTTCTTTGAAAAGATCTTCTTTGATTAAAGGCGTCATAAAGTCACTCTTAATGAAATAAAACACGTCTGCCACACTTAGATAATTATCCTGCAAGTATTTTTCGAAACGTTTCTGTCCGCCGTACTCTTCAACGGTATTGAAGAATTGGTATTTGAGGGCTTCAGATTCGTAAGCAATATCATGCTCCTCGGCGTAATCTAGCACTTCACCGCGTTTGCGTAGATCCTCTCTAATTCTTGGTTCTACGGTGTTTTTGAAGTAGCGTAATAATATTAGATTATCTTTGAAACGACTTTTAATATCAGCTTCGCTTAGATAGCCTTCTTTGATTTTGGCGTCGAAAATCGCTTTAGAGCCGAACTTGCTATTAATATAGTAGGTCCACATTTGTTCTAGCTCGGCAGGATCGATTAATGGCTTGCCACTATTGGCTTTAGTTAAATAATCTAAGATGTTGTCGCGTAATGCTAGGTTGCTTCTTAGCTCAGCGGGGCTAGAAAAAATATTAGAAGAAATAATATCACTAAAACGTTTCTTGTAATCGAATAATATTTTATCTTCGTCTATTGGTAGTCCAGCTGCTAGAGCCGTCAAGCCGCTGCAACTTAGTATTATTAGAGTTTTACTGAGGACTTTCACCGGACTCTTTTAATTTTAATACCACTTGCCTGATTGCGTCCAAAATCGCCTCATTATCCATATGGCTGATATTGATGCTAACGAAGGATTCTTGGTTGCGTGAGCCGTAAGTGCCTGGTTTAAAGCTGGTTTTGGCTTGCAATTCTGGGCTCAAGCCGCGCTGCAATGGTATCCACTTGCCTAGGCGCATATCATTACTAATCTTAATAAAGCTGCCTTCTTGACTTATGCTTGAGATTTTAGCGTCTCTAGCAAGTAGCTTTAATCTAACCAGCTCAATTAGGTTATGAGTTTCTGGAGGTAATTTACCGAATCTATCATTCCACTCAGTTATCAGTCCGCCAAGTGACTTCTCATCACGGATCATAGAGAGTCTACGATACTCGTTCATGCGTTGTTTAGTATCACTGAGCCAATCTTCTGGGAAGAAGGCGCTGATCTTAATATCGATAAGCGTTTCACGCTCAAGATCCTCGGCGTTGATATTGCCTTTCATCTCTTCAATAGTATCTGAGAGTATCTTGCAATAGAGATCAAAACCAACAGAAAGCATATGTCCGTGCTGCTCAGCACCGAAGACGTTACCAACTCCGCGTATCTCCATATCGCGCACAGCGACTTGATAGCCAGCACCGAGATTCGTCAGTTCGCGTATGGCTTTAAGTCTGTGCCTTGCGGTGTCTGATAGATCAGTGTCCGGTTTGTACATTAGATAGGCGTATGCTTGCACGTCTGATCTACCAACGCGTCCTCTGAGCTGATAGAGCTGAGAGAGTCCGAAAGCATTAGCATCGTTAATAATAATGGTGTTGGCGTTAGGGATATCAAGACCGGTCTCGATGATAGTAGTACAAACTAGAATATCGAACTCATGATTAACGAAAGCGAACATCACATCCTCTAGCTCACCTTCTGCCATTTTGCCGTGGGCGGTGCGGATATTAGCTTCAGGAACTAACTCTTGTAGCATGACGGCAATAGTGTCGATGTTCTCAATACGGTTATGTACGAAAAACACCTGTCCGCCGCGTTCTAGCTCATGCAGAATAGCAGTGCGAATCACAGAGTTCTTGTATTCGCCGACATAAGTTTTAACCGGCATGCGGTTAACCGGTGCTGTAGCGATAAGGCTTATATCCTTAATGCCAGAAATGGACATATGCAAGGTGCGCGGTATCGGTGTTGCTGACATGGAGATGATATCCAAGTCTTGGCGCATAGATTTGAGTTTCTCTTTATGAGCAACGCCGAATCTCTGCTCCTCATCGATTACTAATAAACCTAGCTTGGCGAATTGAATATCTTTCTGCAATAGCCTATGGGTGCCGATCACTAGATCACATTCGCCGATTTTTAATTTGTCAACTGTTTCTTTTTGTTCTTTGGCGGTTCTAAATCTACAGAGCAGCCCTATTTTAATTGGGTATGGTGCGTATCTGTCCCTGAAAACGTTATAGTGCTGTTGGGCAAGTACGGTGGTCGGTACAAGTATGGCTACTTGTTTGCCGTCCATGATGGCTTTGAATACTGATCTAATAATCACTTCAGTTTTACCGAAACCAGCATCGCCGCAAATCAGCCTGTCCATTAGCTTTGGCTCTTCCATGTCGGCTTTAACTTCTTGAATAGCTTTTAATTGATCGCTAGTTTCAGTATAAGGAAACGCATCTTCCATTTCTATTTGCCACGGAGTATCTGGCGGGTAAGTGTAACCAGATTGTTTGGCTCTTGCAGCGTATAGATTAATAAGGTCTTGAGCGATTCTGCGAACAGATTTTTTGACTTTCTTTTTAACGCGTTCCCACTCGGTGCCGCCAAGTTTAGAGAGTCTAGGTTTATTGTCCTCACTGGTGTTGAAGCGTGAGAGCAGGTTAATCTGATCGACTGGGATAAGTACTCGAGCTTCATTAGCGTATTCTATGGCTAAATATTCTTGACGAAATAAACCCTTGTCTAAAGTAATAAATTCAGTGCCGCGATAAATACCAATACCGTGTTTATAGTGAACTACATAGTCGCCAGATTTAAGCTCAGCGATGCTGGTATAAATATCTTGGCGTTTAGTTTCTACGCGGCTACGTTTCTGCCTAGCGACAGCTTGGCGGCTACGCCCGAATAATTCTCTGTCCGTAAGCACTAAGAGGTTGTGATCAGGTAGCTTGAAACCCTCTTCAGTGCCGTCTCTCAGCACCCAAACTGGGTGTCTAAGTTCTTTATCGCTTTCATCAGCCTCAAAAACATTATTCTTATAGAGTGCAGTAATGTCCCATTCTTTAAGTATGCCAAGCACACGTTGTGGTTGCTCGCTAAAAATCATAATGCGCATACCCTCACGGATATGTTTGCGAATATACTCAATGAAATCTTCAACCTTACTAGCGAAGCGCTCTGCTGGGTAAGAAACTATCTCGGTAGCACCTTCGCTACCTTCTTCGGGCAAAGTCTGCAAATATAATCGATGAGAGAACTTTTTAAAGCCATCAGTGATTTGATTAAAAGGTAAATGTAGTTTAGTTTCTCTCTCGGGGCTAGTAAGCGCGATAGGCATGACTTTACCAGCCGCTATATTATCCTTGTATTGGGATAATATTTGCTCTTCCCATCTCATCCCACCATTTAAGAGATCCTGCCACTCGTCAAATATTATTTGACATTTCTCTGGCAAATAACTAAATAAAGTATCGGTCTTGGTTTTAAGTAGTGGTTTAAAGTACTCAACGCCTTCCCAATATAAATTATCAGCAGCATTCTCTATATCAGACTGCAAGAGTAGTTCAAGCGACTCGCGCCCTTCTGGGCTTAATTGCGAAGAATAATCTTTAACTAAGGCTCTGATCTGTTCTTCTAGACCATCGCCGCTATTGCGCTCTATAGAGTAGCGCGGTTCTATTATCGAGCTGTCGATATTCTTGATAGAGCGCTGAGTTGCTGTAGAAATAGATCTTAGGCTCTCAATATTATCGCCGAAGAATTCTAGTCTAATCGGTTCGCCAGTAAGTGGATAAATATCAGCGATATCACCCCTGATACTGAACTGCCCTCTCGCTTCTACTACTGATTCTTTATAGTAGCCAAGTCTAATTAGTTTCTCGGCGAGTTTAAGCGGGTCTATCTCAAGACCCTTAGTTAGGGTGAGGGAGCGCTCTATTAAGGATTCTTTTGCGATATATAGCTGAGCAAAAGCTTTAAATGGAATGACTATCAGTGAGGTTTTATTCTCGCGCCAAAGTCTGAAAATCTCATAGTCTCTACTGACAGTATCGATGTCAGAGTTGATTTGATCGTAAGGCGAGACTTCTTGACAAAGAAAATTAGTCACGGGCTTAAGCTCATGATGACTAAGGTTCATGATCTCTCTGGTGTAGATCTGTGCCTCATGGTGATTGGCTACTACGAAAATTATTGGCTGAGATGATTCTTCGAGTAGTTTAGCGAGCAGGTAACTTTTAGCTGAGTTGGTTAAGCCATAAACTAGTTGATTAGGTTTAAGTAGTTGAACTAACTCTTGCATTAAATTTCACTTGCGAAGACTACTACAGCTGGTTTCTTGCCGATTTGCTGTTTGATAACCTTGTTCATATGCTCCCTTACTACTTTTTGGAATTCTTCGATATCCGCTTTAGGGTTAGTTCTATTAAGATTCTCAATAGCGTTAGCTATCTCGGGAGTATTGAGCAAGCAAAATACTTTCCATTCTTTATTATTAGAGAAGGTGCAGGCTCTAGCGGTGAACACTGGTCCAGAGACTAGGCGTTTTTTCTTGTTGATACTGAAGCTTACAGTTACCACGCCTTCAAGAGCTATGGTTTCACGCTCTTTAATGATTTTATCGTCGAGGTGGAAATCTTGTTTATGGTTTACTAGTATCTCGCCTGTTTCTACTTTACCGACTAGTCTAACTTCATGTTTGAAGACTTCAAGAATATCACCATTCTCTATCATCACTATGCCGCCTATATCGTAACCGGTATCAACAGAGAGTTTGGCGTGACGTGATAATTGGCGCGATTCGCCGATCACAGGCGTGAAATAGCGTGATCTGGTGAGATTGAACATAAATTTCATCTCTTCGGTGCAGGCATAACTGCCTGAATGTAAGCCAGCATTACGTCCACCTATAAGTTTTACGTTCTTCAAAAATAACTGATCAGCGATTTGTGCCATAACGCGAATAGTACCCGGAGGCGCATCAGCGCTATTAACCACAGTATCGGTGTTCTTAAGTTCTATCTCTAAACTTCTGCCATAGGCTATGAATTCAAGTTCTCTTAGAGCATTGCCTTCTGGTGCTGATGTGATTATTAGTATCTTAGAATCCTCATGATCATTAGTATCTTTCATACTAATGATGTTCTTCGCTGTATCTTCGTAGAGTCCAGCAGCAATGATAGCTTCGTAAGCTTCTTTGACTTCTTGTCCGTGGAAGGCTACTTTACGCTTAGTATCGATAGCGGCTTGTAAGAGCATAAGTAAGCGCACGCTATTAGAACTGTAGGTATTCACTATCACTCGCCCTTCTTCTACTTTAAGTAAGGATTTAAAACGATGATACATTTCAAGCTCAGAAATAGAATAACCTTCATTCTCGGCGCCAGCAGAACAACCAAGATATAGATCAACTGGACCTGGGTCTTGGCTGTCAGCCGCTAGGTCAGAAGCGTTAAAAGCGAGCATGCCAGCGATATCGCTCTTATGGTTATCAAGGCGAGTCTGATCTATCTTATAAGTGCCACTGTAGAAAACAGTATTATCGCCAGCTTGAATAGCAAGAGCGTAACTCTCAAGCGATGAGCTGGTGATATAGAAAGGCGTGAGAGTAAATCTGCTAGCTTGAATCGGCTGACGGCTTTCGAAGTATTCCCAGCTAATATCAGAGGCGTTCTCAACACGTGATCTAACTTGCTCTACAGCAAGGCGAGAGCCGATCACTCTACGTATGTTGAGTTTCTTAATGATGTGATGAGCGCCACCAGCATGAGACTCATGTACGCTAGTGAGAACTAGAGCTTGGATTTTGGCTTTCTTGTTCTCTAAGAATTTACAATCAGGAACTATATAATCTACGCCCGGTGCGTCGTGTCCTGGATAACTATTACCAGCATCTACTATTAGATACTCGATATTTTTGTCTTCGGGACTTTCTTTATCGTTAGCTGCTATATGCGGTCTATTACTAGCAGTGTAAACCCACATATTGCGCCCAATTTCTTGCAAACCGCCAAGGGCGGCTAGGCGCAATCTTATACTTGTGTCTACTTGGTTGTTCTCGTTCATACCAAAAATTTATAGAGCGGGCACTGTTTTAGTGGCGGCTCGGGCGTATAAGCCCTCTAGGTCGCTTGGCTCTTGGAAGATTGAGCTAAAGCGAATATACTATATTATGTTATTTTTTGCCGGACTTGGCAAGTCTTAGCAGTAGATATTGAGAAAGTATTAATGCTTGAGCTGAAAAATTTATCTTTGATCTTCCCTGACACCCAGTTTCAGGCTTTGTTTGATATTAGTTTCACTATTCAAGAAGGTGAGATCTTAGCTTTAGTCGGCGAGAGTGGCAGCGGCAAATCACTTACGGCGCTTAGTATTCTAGGTTTGCAACCGACTACGGCTAGGCTAAGCGGTGACATTATATTGCGTGGCGAAAATATAGTTCATGATGGAGTTGGCAGTGCTTCCTTGCGTAAATATCGCGGTAAGTGTATTGCTTATATTCCGCAAGATCCTTTAAGTAGTCTTAATCCGGTTTACACTATCGGTGCGCAATTGCGCGAAGCGATAGAAGTGCATGACCCTTCAGGCTTTAGTTATGCGCGAGTTATTGATGCACTTATCGCGGTGGGTATCTCAGATCCTGATCGTTGTTACGCCGCTTACCCACATGAACTCTCTGGTGGTATGCGCCAGCGCATAATGATCGCGATGGCTATCATTAATAATCCTGATTTATTGATTGCCGATGAGCCGACAACCGCACTCGATGTAACTGTGCAAGCTGTGATTCTTAAATTGTTGAAATCCTTAGGTAAAACGATTCTGTTTATCACTCATGATCTTGGCGTGGTGGCTGAAATTGCTGATCGTGTGATAGTGCTGCAGCGCGGACGCATAGTAGAGTCAGCTTCGGTGTTTGATGTCTTCGAGAAGCCGGAGTCTGAATATACTAAAGAGTTGTTGGCGGCGATACCGAGGATTTAACTCTTGGGTAAGGCTTTTAAGGCTTTAGTTTTTACTCCGCGCAGCCTAGTATGTATAACTTTGATTTGCAGCTTGCCAGTTGCAAGCCTCTCAATCACAGTAAAGGCGCATGGATAAATATTTAAAGCCGCGTTATTAAGCTCAGTGTATTTGTCGTGACTGCCTATGCTGAATTTATGAGCAGCACTATTAGCCAATAGAACTATATTGAGTTTATCGTGGGTTTTGATTAAGTCCAATGTAGCCTTGTCTAGAGGATAGTAACTAAATATATATAGCTCAGCAGATTTATTATTCAGTTCTTCAAGTGTTTTAGTCAGCCAAATATATTGTTCGCTAGCTTCTTCTGGAAGTCTCTCTGGCACTATCTTCTCGCTGACGTTATCAAGCACCAGTAGGTTAATATCTTCGAGATTTAGTAAATAGTATGGCTTCTTGATTATCTCGCGAGCGGGCTTAGAGCCGCTAGTTTCGCCATAGCCGATCATGCTGTAATACTCTAAGCCGTATTTAGTGAGGTCATAGCTGATATCTTCGAAGAGTGGGTAGTGATCTTGATTGGCGACCATGCTGCCACCAAATAAAACTAAATCATATTGATTAATGCCAGTAAGTAGATCTTTGATGGTTTCTTGTAATATCACTTGGCTCTCACGGTACATGATGCCGATCTTGCTAGTGGGTGGTGGCGGGAAAGTTTCAGATGGTGAAGGTACTGGATAGAGGAACGCATCAGAGACAAAAGCGATGCGACTGTCTTTATCCTTGGCTTTAAGCTTGGTATTCTCAATAGGGAATATTTCTACTACTGCTTTAGGCGGGTCAAAGGGCCAGAAGGCTGATGCTGAGAGGTTTAGGCTGGATAATAATATTATTAGAATGAATCTCAGCATTAATTTAGAGCTTCTAATAATTCGCTAGAACTGCAAGTCGCTGTTCCATATTTACGCACCACTAGGCTTGCAGCAAGATTACCGAGTAGAGCAGAGTCGTGACTGGTAGCAGCGCAAGCTAAGCCTAGTGAGTAACTAGCAGCGACAGTATCACCAGCTCCGGTTACGTCGAAAACTTCTACTATGTTAAACGCTGGAATTAGATTAGGTTCAGATCCGCGCTTGAATAATGCCATGCCTTTAGCACCGCGAGTAAGCAGAATTTCTTCACTGTTGATCTTGTCCATTAATTCTATGCCAGCTTTTAGTAAATCTTCTTCGCCTTCAATGCTGCGCTTGAGCATGGCTTCAGCGTCTGGTTGGTTAGGAGTCATAGAATATGCACCAGTGAATTTACAAAAGTCACCAGTACTATCTACTATTACGCGTTTGTTTTGATTCTTAGCGATTTCAATGATCTTCTTACTGGAGCTTGGAGTTAATAGACCGCTGTTGTAGTCTGAGATTAAGACTATGTCGGCTGCACCGACTAGTCTTTTGAAACTCATAGTTAGTTCATTCTCGGTTTCTGCGCTAATAGCAAAACGATCTTGTCTATCTAGTCTTAATACTTGCTGTTTAACTCTAGTGCCGCTATCAGGGTTCTGATTAGAAGTAGAGATGACACGAGTCTTAATGGTGGTTCTACGTTTAGGATCTTTAATAAGTTCTAGAGCTATGTGCATCTGTTCGGCGAGTTTAGTGATGCGATCTGCACCTTCATCATCGCCTGATAAACCAAGCAGAGTAACATTGCCTCCAAGAGCCGCGATGTTAGCAGCAGCATTCCCAGCACCGCCAAGAGCATAGTCTGAGCCTACGTGATTAAGTATGATTACTGGTGCTTCGCGCGAGATGCGCTCAGGGCTGCCTAATAAGTACTCGTCAAGAATAATATCGCCAACAACTAGTATCCTTGCTTTTTTGAAGGATCTGACTATCTTTCTAAGACTCTCTTTCTGACTGGAACTTAGCATTAGTGCTCGAATACTCCTTGGTAGCCTTGAATGTCAAGATCTACATATATATCTAAATGTTTCATGCAACGTTCTGCTA
>JACCDV011203389.1_pt1 | contig 21245 bp, 21 predicted proteins | sample 7446131 | NCBI WGS metagenome assembly JACCDV01 (sample SAMN15323448, study PRJNA562643) | freshwater metagenome | isolation source: river surface water | place: USA:Blue River Watershed | collected 2017-08-17 | reverse complement strand
TTTTATGTTTAATTGATATAGATACATCTTCGCCACTAACCATACTTTGAAAAGATGTTTGTGGTAATTGTAAATCTTCTTTAATCTCAGGAGCAATAAAAATATATTTATCAACTAAGGAAGATAAACCAAATTGTTTTTCAATTGTATTGTCTAAAACTCCGACATCATCTTTATCATAAAATTCTTTAACAACTTTCATTAAAATAGTAGACTTTCCACATCCAGCAACACCTCTAATAAATGGAATAACTTGCCAATCATCAATTTCACCAACTTCAAATATTAAACGACCAATAAAGACATAAAACCAATGAACAATTTCTTGTTTTTCAGGTTGTTCCATGAATTGATATTCTAACACTTTATCTAATTGTGGAGTCGGAATATCTTTCCAAGATTCAATATTATCATAATTATCAAAATTTAAATCAAAATATTTTGCAGTTACTAATGTATCACTTAATCGAGGCATAGTACCATATTTATGAAAAAAATCGTAATATTTACCATCTTTTTTGAGATTTGTAATATAAACACCATTTCTAAATGAAAATACATGTCGGTCCTTTTTTAAATCTGGAAATTGATAATCTTCACACGTTTTTAAATATTCTAATGTTTTTTTAGCATTATCTTTTAGTGTTAAATTTTTCCATTGTTCTCCATTAATTTCTTTCTTGGCAATATCATGAAGAAATTTATCAATAGTATAAGCTTTTTTCCATGCATGTGTATACCAATTATCAGGAGAATATATTTTTTTATAACATTTATCACCCTGATAACGTCGATATTGTTTCATTGCTAATACATTTAGAGCATATAGAATTAAATTTTGTTTTGAATCTAATTTTTCAATATTTAATGGTGCAAATTTATAAGCAATTGTATCATCATTCATATTCGATTCATATGTAGGATTCATAGCCATTTTCATTCGAACTCCACACATTAATGATAAATATCCATAATAAATAATTTCTAAAATTTTTTGAAATGTATTTTCTTTTTCTTGATCTAAAAGGTCGATTTTTGAAAATTGTTGTTTTAAAGCTATGATTGTATAAATTTGTTTCCCATATGCTTTTTCAATTAAATCACTATTTTTTAAATCATTTTTTGATAAATTTAAATTACGAATGTATAATAATACATTTAATTCAGGTGTTAATAATTTCCATTCCTTGAAAAACCAAATTTCTTGAATATATTCATACATTTTCAAAATTTCTTCTTCATTTACAATATCTTTTTTAAAATCTATAGGAGTAATAACAACATTTGTAATAGGTGTATTAATAATTTGTTCATACAGAACATGATAATTTTCTTTTGTTTGTTCAATTAAATCATCCATAGTTTGTTTAGGATGTTGTATTTCTTGATTTTCGTCTTCAATTTCCGATTCTAAATCAGAAGAATCTGACGAAAATAAACATTCATTTTGAGAGTCTTCAGAAGAATATGGAGACATTTTATTATTATACAAGATTTTTTTAAAATTACAACATTTTAAAAATAATTTGATTAAGAAAATAAAAATGAAAGAACAAATAATATTCTATTTACCTGGTATTTCATTACAGGAATTACAAACACATGATGAAGAAGAACCAATTGCTTTTAATGATTTAAAACCCTTATCTTTAAATGTTATTGATAATTCTTCTTCATATGATATTTCAAAAGAAAAACAAACATATCTTATTCAAAGAGGTGAAATTTTATTAGAAAAAAATGTCAAAGATATTTTAATTCAATATCAATATTGCAATGAAACAAGAGAATGGCCCAAAGCAACAAAATATCATTGTTTTTGGTGTTGTCATAGTTTTAATACTATGCCTTGTTTTATTCCTATTTCTTTTAAAGATAATATATATAAAGTATTAGGAAATTTTTGTAGTTTTAATTGTGCATTATCATTTAATTATAATTCAAATTATGTAAATTATGGTGAAAAAAGTTCTTTAATTCAAGATTTATATTATAAAATATATGGTTTTAATGCACCACAATTAAAATATGCGCCTTCTAAGGAAGTTTTAGAAATGTTTGGAGGTTCTATTACAATAGAACAATATAGAGAATCATTTCAAACAATAAATGATTATAAAATAACATTTCCAAATATAGTTTTTGTTATTCCTCAGTTATTAGAAGAAAAACAGATGAATTTATATAAACAACAAGTTATTGATTTGCCTAAATTACCCCAAATTAAACCCATTACAAAAGTTAATACATCTAATTCTCTTGTTGTTTCGATGGGAATTCAAAAAAAATAAAATAATTTAAGTACCTGAACAATGAGAAATGTGTAGATTAATTAGGTATAAAATATTTATTTAATATAAATTTTAATATAAAATGAGTGTTGTTTTATGTATTGATGTAGGTATAAAACATTTAGCCTTTTGTTGTATGAAACGTTTAAATAATAAATTTGATATATTATTTTGGAATGTTTATAATTTAATAGATGATGATAGTGATAAATTATGTATAGGTGAATTTAAAAATGGTAACAAATGTAATAGAAAGGCTACAATGAAATATGAATCAAATTTTTTTTGTAAAACTCATTCGCCATTAGATTCAAAAAAAATTAGTTTGAAAAAAGTAAATAAATTATCTTATTTAGAAATATGCAAAAATATTTTAAATTGTTTAGACGATTTATTTAAAAATAATGAAGAAATGATAAAACAAATTAAAATAATAGGTATTGAATTACAAATGATGAAAAATCCACGGATGAAATTTGTTTCACATTGTTTATTAACTAAATTTTGTGATTTTTATCAAACTAAAAATATAAATGTTGATATTAAATTTATAAGAGCATCAAGGAAATTAAAAATTAAATACGATGGACCAGAAATTATCTATACAGTGAAAAACGAATATTCAAAACGCAAACAATGTGCTATTGCTTATGTTGAATATTTTTTACAAAAGTTAAATATTAATGAATTATGGATAAATAAATTTAATAATCATTCTGGAAAAAAATGTGATTTATCCGAAGCAATGTTATATTGTATGTTATTATTAAAATGTTGAAAAGTGCGTTTTTCTAATTAAAACTATAAATATACAAGTAATAATGGAGCAATATACGGATGATGAATTAGGTTTAAACATGCTTGCAAATCCAAATAAAATGACAAATGAAGATATTCCTAATCAAGTAAATATGAACCAACCATTATTTGATGATATTGATGATGATAATTATAATCAAAATAATACAGACAACCACAATCACAATCAATATCAATCAACAAATAACAATCCAATTTGGAATGATAATGCATCAGATGTTTCAAAAGTTTCTCTTGAAACCACAGAAGAAGTTTTGAAAAAAAAGAACTTTTTATTAACTAAATTAAAAAGATTACAACAAAAAGGAATAGAATTAACCAAAAATGTTTCAATAAATACTCCATTATATGAATTAGAAAATGAATATATGATGGCAAAAAAAGAACAAAATTTAGAAGCAAATTTAGAATGGTGTAAACAAGGTTTGGTATATATTTGTTCTTTTCTGGAAAATACAAATCGTATGATGAATACAGGTGCTAAATTAGATGGGTGGTCAGAAGAAATTTATAATACAAAAGATAATTATGATGATGTATTAGAAGAACTTATAGATAAATATGGTGGTAATATTGAGATGGCACCCGAAATTCGTCTGATTATGATGTTGGTAGGCTCGGCTTTAGCTGTTCATATGAGTAATACTATGATGAAAGGTGGTCTTAATATGAATATTTTAAATCAATTTCATGTTCAAAAAGAAACTCAACAAAAACAACAACAACAACAACCACAATCTCAACAACAATATCAGCAACCTATTCATACAAATATAATACCACCAATTCAAGATCTTCAAGATCCAACACCACCTGTGATGAGTGGTCCTGATCCAAGATTAGTCGAAGAATTATTAAATGATGATATGAATTCATTAGCAATGAGTGGTTCAAGTTCAAATTCAAGTGTAAGTTCTAATGAAGGTAAAAGACGGGGAAAACGGAAGAAAAAAAATTCCGTTAATATTTCATTTTAGGTAAGTAGCCGTATTATGTTATTTAAATCTTATATTTTAAATATGTAAATAACAAATGAATGGCAAAATTATGGTTATTATTTTAACATCAAATAATACACAATATGCCTATAGAGCGTATCAATCTATTATAAATCAGCATTCTCATTCATTTAATTATGATATATTTATAAATGTAAATAGTTTAAATAAAAATTACTTTGGTGAAATTAAAGAAACATTTAAAGATATTAATAATATTAACATTGTAGAGACTATTTCTAATGGAAAACCTGGTAAAGGACATAATTCTTTATTTCAGTTATTTCAACAATATGATATGTATGATTATATGTTTTGTTTAGATGGAGATGATATGTTTTATCCTTGTGCATTTCAACAATATGAACAATTATTTGAGAAACAACCTGATTTAGATTTAGTTCATTTAATGATTAATGATAATGTTTCTTTTGAGAAAAGAGAACATCAAAATATAAAATTATTGGGTAATTTTTATTTATATACAGCTTTACAATTGCAAAAAAATTGGTGGCAAGAAAAAAAGATAGATAATCCTTTTAAAGAACCATTAGATAAATGTAGAACACCTTCACGAATATTAATAGTAAGTAGAAATATTTTTAAAACAAAAATACCGATTAAATATTGTGAAGACTGTAAATTATATGATGATTATTTAGCATTTTTAAATTTTACTCAAGCACAATTAAATGGAGATTTAAAAACAGTAGCTTTATCGGATCCTACTATATACTGTTATAATGCAATTAATTTTGACGGTGCAACAAGAACTTTTACTCAAAATTTACACAAACAAGAACAAGATATTTTTAATAAAACAATAAATGGAAAATTTGCAGATTTTAGAGATAATTGGGATAATATTCTGAAACAATTACCGTGGCAATATTTAGAATCATCTAAATCTTTTACTTTGATTGATAGACTAAATTTTTGTAATGAAAAATTTGTCAAATTTGAAATTAATGATAAATTAAAAATTGCATCTAATGCTATGATAGAAGAAGATTATGAAAAATCAAGATTTAATTTTAATTTATTAGATAAATTCGGAGCATCTGGAAAACAAATGTATATGAATTGGGGTAAATCTTTAGTAAAATGTAATGTATTAGAAGAAGCTATTAATATTTATGAAAAATGTTTGCAAATTAAACAACATTCAGATTATGAAGGACAAATATATAATATACTAACAAAATTATATACACAATTAGGCTATTATCCACAAGCTTTAGAAAATTGTAAAAATGATAACCAATTAAAATATATAGAAAATATATATCATCCAATACAATTTAAAAAAAAAGAAAAACAAAAAAGTAATAAACCTCTTTTAGTTTTTCATACTGGATTTCATTCAGGTATGTTTAATGGTAAAAATTATCAAAATAGGGAAGCGGTATATGGTAGTGAAATTGCTGTTATTCGTATAGCGGAATTATTAGTTGAAGATTATAATGTATTTATCTTTTGTCAATGTGATGAAGAAATAACACATAATGGAGTTCATTATCAAAATCTAAGACGTTTTGAAGATTTTCAAAATAAAATACAAATAGATATCTTAGTCATCTCTCGATTTATCAACTTTTTTATGCATTTTACAAATAGTGCAAAAAGAACATTTTTTTGGTTGCATGATAGAAGAGCGCACGAAATGGTTCAACATTTAAGACTAACTAATATAGGAAGAAATATGTTAATGTCTATTTATCCAATGATAGAAAAATTTATTACATTGACAGAATGGCATAAAGATTGGTTTATTAAAGAAAGTGGAACTCCTATATTATATCATCATAAAATCACTGTAATTGGTAATGGTATTGTCGAAAAATTTTTTCAAGGAAAACAATTTCAAAAAACAAATCGTTTAATTTATTGTTCAGATACAACAAGAGGATTGGAAATTGCTTTAAAATGTTTTCCAGAAATTAAAAAACATGTTCCTGATGTAAAATTAGATATTTATTTTGGAAGTATACCTAATAATTTAAAACAAATAGTTGAATCGTTAGATGGTGTTGAATATCATGGAAGAATTCCACAAGAACAATTATGTGAAGAATTAATGAAAAGTAAAATTTTATTTTATCCTGTATTTCATCATGAAACTTATTGTATTGTTGCGACTGAAGCAATGAGGGGTGGTTGTATTCCAGTCACAGTTAGTAAAACGGGAATAGGAGAAATTGTAGATAAATATGGCATAACTTTTCCGGGAGAAGTTACAAGTGCAAGTTGGCAAAAGGCTGCTATAGAAGCAATTATTACATTATTAAGTGATGATGTAAAAAGAAAACTTTATGAAAATGCAGTTATAGAACGAGGAAAACAATTAACATGGGAAAATCGAAAAAAACAATGGTTAAGTATATTTAAATAATAATTAATAATTTAATATAAAATGATTAAATTTTTGATAAATTACGTTTTTTCTTTATGGAATTATTTTTTTCCCATAGAAAAAGAAAATAGAATTACCAATTTATATATAGTAGATAAACAAGGTGAAAGAAAACAATTGATAGTAGATGACTTTTTTATGGAAAATGAACATTTTGAGATTGAATTTATATTTAATAATAAAACATATGTACATGTTGTTCCATATATTCATAGAGATTTCAAACCATCAAAGATTTTATCGGCTGTAATAAACAAGTCTATTGATATTACAAAACATGTAAATAAATATTTAATAAATGATTTAAAATATATTAAAGTTAAACATGTCATACCGAAAAAATATATAGATATATTTGATACATTAGAAATAATAGATAATGATTGTAATTCTCTTGTTTATCGAAAATTAAATTCAAGATTAGAATTTTTAGAATTAAATGGAAGAATACGTAGACATTCTTGTGATATACATTAATAATCTCGTTCTTTGCGAACAGTTATGGAAATTTTATGATTTTTCTTATATGGATTTGATTCTTGTTGTAATTGAGCATAACTATATGCCCATACTTGTTCATTACATAAACGGAAAGGTGGGTGTTCATTTGCTTTATAAAAAAAAACCTGATCTTCTAATTTATTTGATCTTGATGAATTATGAATAACTAAACATCCAAAGTCTTCTGTCATTTGATCCATAACTTGACAAAAGATTTCAAAAGAAGGAAACATCCCAGCATAATTTTTATATAACCTATCTCTATTTGAAACATAAGATTCTCTAAAAATAAAAATCCAATCAATAGAAGTTCTTAATAATGGTGGAATACCAAGAGGATATTGCATTGTAAGTAAAAATAAAATATTATAATGTCGTCCATTCATAAACATACGTGATACATTTTTATCTCGTATCCATTTACTGGAATCGAACATTAAATCATCAAAAACTAAAAATGCATTCATATTCAAATCTTTATATCTATATGGATCTTGTTCTTTTTTATGTTTCATTTCACGTTGTCTATTAAAAACACTTTCTAATATAGCAGAATCAAAATCACCATGAATAAATAAAGGTGGTATGAAATCACCAAAAAATCTATTGGCTTCTTCTGTTGATGAAATAACAGTGCCAATTGGGATATCTTGGTGATGATATAATAAATCTTTAACACAAAATGATTTACCTGTATTTCTTTTTCCAATAAAAACACAAACTTGATTCTTTTCAATTTGATTCATATTGAATTTTTTTAGTTTAATTTCATGTGTCATTATTTATAATTAAGAAAAAAAGTATTAAAGTATATCGTTATAATTAAATATGTCTAATTATATAGATAGTAAATGTAAATGTAAAAATTGCGGATTAGAAGGTCATAATGAAAGAAAATGTGAAAATCCAATAACCAGTTATGGAATTATTTGTTATAATTTGAAACATAATATAAAACATTATTTAATGATTCAACGACGGAATTCTTTATATTTTACTGAATTTATTAGAGGTAAAATGAATAATAAAAAACAAGACAAAACAAAATTTAATATTGAATATATGAAATTAATGATACAAAATATGTCTAAAAAAGAACATTTATTATTAGAAACTAAAACTTTTGATGAATTATGGAAATATTTATGGAGAGAAACAAGATATTCAAATGATTATAAATATAGTAAAACAAAATTTAATAAAATCAAACAAGGTATTTTAGTTAATGGTAAATTAATTACTTTAGACAACTTATTACAAGAAACGCCCAGTTTATATGATAGCCCAGAATGGGGGTTTCCGAAAGGACGGAGAAGTACTTTTTTTGAAGAAAATATTCAATGTGCCAAGAGAGAATTTATAGAAGAATCCGGTATTTTACCAAATCAATTTGAAATTTTAGAATATATCGCACCATTAAATGAAAATTATACATCACAAAATGGAAATTCTTATAAAAGTACATATTATATTGCTAAATGCAATGTAAATTTAGAACTTAAAATACGTAATGAAAAACAAGCACAAGAAGTTGAACATTTAGGATGGTTTCCTTTAGAAAAATGTTTAAATCAAATACGACCATATCATTTGGAGAAAAAAAAAGTGCTTTTAGAATTAGATAAAATATTATAAAAATTGAAATAGATATTTATTTACTAAATGAATTCCAAGAATTTGTTTAACAAACAACTTATTCAATATGAATGTCTTATCTATCCTCAAGAATTAAATGATAATATAAATGATATTATTGTAGCTAAAGCAACTAAAATGTTGGTAAATAAATGTTCAGGATATGGTTTTATTAAACAAATTTTGAGAATACACAAAAAAAATGACAATATTATTACGAATGATAGTTTTGTTTTATTTAACGTAACATTAGAAGTTTTAATATGTAATCCACAAATTGGCGATAATATAGAATGTGTCATTACAAATAAAGATGAAAGAATTGGAAGACCAATGATGAAAAAGGAACCTTTATTAGTTGTTATTTTTTCTAATAAAGAACATCAAATTGGTGAAACAATAACTGGTATTATAACCGATAAACGGATTAATAAGACTAATAATATGATAAATTTATTAATAGATGTAATATAAAAATAAATTTGTATTATTAATTATAAATGACTCGATTATCAGTTAAAGAACAAAAAACCCTAAAAGATAATTTTTTAAAATTGGAAGAATGGGATTTACGTCATATAGCCCATTATTTAAATGAAAATAATATTCAATTAAGTGAAAATGAAAATGGTATCTTTATTTTATGTGATAATATATCTGATAAATGTTTAAGATATTTACAAACTTACGTAAATAAAAAATTAGATGAATATAAAAAATATAGAAATATTTAGAAATCTAATTCTGATAATTTTATTTTAGTTTGAAATAAATATTGTTTAATTGTTAAGTTTTGAATATTTGTTTGTTGTTCCAAACATGTTCCATACTGATGAGTTTTATTTTTCATATATGTTTTATGATGTTGCGTACACATATGAATATTTTCTAATTCAAGAACAGCCTCTTTATCACACTGTGAATTATTTTTTTTATTAATTTGACATTTCATTTATTCGTCTAAATCTAATCATATTTTCAATTTTTATAGATTGTCTTTCTCTAAATTGAAAGTGCTTTGACTTTTTATATTCGAATAAAAAATATATTAGATAAACTAATGTTATGAGACTCGTAATAATAAATATAGGATACATTGATATTCCAACATCCACATAATTATGATAGTAATAACTTTTTCTATGAGGAATATAATACATGATGAACATTTCATTCCTATAAACAAATAAACCAGATAATATAATAAATAACCATACAAGTATATGAATTTTTTCTGGATGTATAAAATTATACATAACCATTATATCATGAATATATATTTGTTTTATATTAAATGGTATATTCCACGTATAAATATCATTATATAAATCATTGAATGTAAAAATTGTTGGATTTGATATATATAATTGTATCAAAATAAAAGAAAAAATATCATTTATTTTACATATTCGTTGTAAAATATGTGGTTTAACTTTTGAATAATTCAAAATAGTTAAGTTTGTCATTCGACTTCTGCAATAAGGACACATATTATGTTCTAATTTCATAAAACAATAGATACAAATTTCGTGATTACAATTAAATTTAATACTATGAATCATTTTATCATAACAAATAAAACAATCTTTCATTTTTAGAATATATAAATTAGAGTTTATACCATTCTAAAAATGCTTTTTTAGTTTTTCCATCATATTCATATCCCATTCCATTTTTTATTAAAATGTCATTTATTGAAATATTTGATGTTGGCTCAAATAATTTAATCAGTGTTCTACCATATTTATCAAAATTATACATATGAACATCCAAGATTTGTGAATTATATTTTGATACGTATGCTTTTGCTATTTGACCAGCCATTCTTTCCGGTGCAAAATTACTTTTAATTTCAGGTGTATCTATACCAAGTAATCTACAATGTAATTTATAAAATTTACCACCAAATTTAAATATAATTTTACACGTATCTCCATCATAAAAAGAAATTATTTTACATTTTGTTTTAATACCATCAAATGAGAAATAATTTACGTCATTAGAGTTATAATCTTTAAGTTGTTTCTTTTTTAAAAAACGGAATAACTTCATTAATTTTTAAATTTATATATAAAATTAAAATAAATTATGACCATTGCGTTTTCATTTTAAGGGAGCACCATTTTCACGCAACCATTTCACTACTTCTAAATGACCATTACGATATGCTATTGTTATAGCCGCTGTATTCCAAGGAGCACCATTTTGTCGCAACCATTTCACTACTTCTAAATGACCATTCTCACTTGCATTTGCAATAGCCCATTTATCCCAGGGGGCTTTATTTTTTCGCAACCATTTCACGACTTCTAAATGACCATTCTCACTTGCAACTGTTATAGCATCGGAATCCCATCTCAATCCATTTTTGTATAACCATTTAATCATATCTAATAAACCATATTTAATGGCTTTATTGATATCTAAAGTTTTATCAAAAGTCTTATTCCCTTCTGCAAGTTTATATTTAATTTCATCATCATCATATGTCAATATATAATTATTCACATCACTAGGAAGATTAGCGTAAAATAGAATCTAATATACCTCCCGCACCACCTATCATACCACCAGTTGTATCAGTTGTTAAATATACTAAAAGTCCAATTAATCCAGATAAAAGGTAATTATTCATTATAATATATATATATATTTTATTTGTATTTTAATAAAAATTGATTTGTTATATTATTTATTTACACGATGATTTCGTCAATCCAGAAAGCATTGGAAGTCTACAATTCCTTACAGCAAAGCGATGCCCCAAATCAATCTAAAGAATTTGAAATTCGATTGGGTAAATTTAAAAACAAACAATTTATAGCAGGTCTTCCAGAAGTTTGTTTTAGAAAAATAAAACAACTATTTTCACAAGATGACTGGACTGAAGAAATTATAGATGAAACAATTTTTTATGAAATTCCAGAAAAACAAAGAAAAAATTATGGTTGGATTTTAAAAGATAAAATTCTTCAACATGATATTCAAGAAGAAAATTTTAGAATTGCTTTTAATTTAGAAAATACCTATACATTTAAAGAAGTTTTACAAAGACATAATGCAACAAGTAGTATTTTTACAAAAGAAAATATTCAAATGTTTCGAAAAAAGCAACGTTTTATAAAACAATTTCAACATTGGGAAATACATTTAACACGTGTTGATGTATTTGAAATTGAAAACGATGATTTTAAATTCAAGCAGAAAATATATGAATGTGAAATTGAATTGATTCCACAAATTGATATAGATATTAAAGAAACATTAGAATCATTTCAATCTTTATGGAATCTTATTTCACCAATTCATTATAGTTCTATGATTTTTCCAATTTATTATTATTTAGTAAAATCAAATAAGTTTATTGGCAATCAACCAAAAACATTAGAAAAAGAAAATATGCATTTATTATCAAATGACTATATGGTTACAGATAAAGCCGATGGTAAAAGAATGTTTTTAATTTCAACTCAAAAAGGAGTATTTTTAATTGATAATTTACTCAATTGTTTTAAATATTCAACACAAGGATATATACCATATGGAACTTTATTAGATGGTGAATATATAAATGGTAAATTTTTAGCATTTGATTGTTTGTTCTTTAAAAATAAAGATATTAGACAACTTTTCTTATTAGAAAGATTTTCTTTTTTGGATAACATAGAAATTGATAAAAAACATTTTGTTGATATCAAAGACTCTAAAACATTATGGAAACAAAAAGATAACTTTGGTTATCATTTAGATGGTTTAATTTTTACACCAAAAAATCAAGATTATTATGGTTCTATTTTAAAATGGAAACATCTTCATACAATTGATGTGTTTGTTGATAATAATTTTGATATATGTGCATGGTCCAGTAAGGATAAAAAAAATATTTTAATTAAAGAATTTTTTCAACCAACCAATATTGTAAAAACTATCAATACACAATTGGTAGAATCTAATCAAATTGTAGAATTAGGATATGATTTAAATCAAGATATTTGGTATAAAAAATGTGTTCGTATAGATAAAACAAAAGCAAATGCAATTTTAACAGTACAAAGTGTAATTAAAGCTATTACTGAAAATATCTCAATAGATGATATTTTAAATTTTTTACAATCAAATTATCAAACGATTGGTAAAACGTTAAAAGAACGTTGTGAAAAGATTGATATACAATATAGAAAATTTCATAATATAGTAAAACAAAAATTATTAAATTTTCCAAAACAAGGAACCTATTTATTAGATTTAGGTTGTGGTAAAGGTGGAGATATAATGAAATGGATTGCTTCTGGATATACTCATGTACTTGCTATAGATTCAAGTCATACGCATCTTTATGGACCTAATGGATTTCAAGAACGTTATGAAAAAGTAAAACATAAAATTAATATAACTTTTGTATGGGGAGATGTATCCAAACCAATTTCTGATTGTGGTTTAAATGAAGATGAACAGAAAAAAATTAATCTATGGTTGGAAAAAGAGATTAAATTTGATGTGATAAGCTGTCAATTTGCAATTCATTATTTTATGAATGATAAAAAACAATGGATGAATTTTATGAAAAATGTTTCTTTGTTATTAAAAAATCATGGATATTTTATTGGAACTTATTTAAATGCTCATAATTTGCAAAAATTAACTACTATTCATGAATTTAAAATTCAAAATCAAACATTTTATACATTGAAACATCAAAATCCAATATTCAAGGAATTAAATGCCAAAAAAATGATACATCAATTTATAGACTTTTGGAAACATAAAGAAAAACACAAAGATATATACAAAATTCTTGTTCAGACAAGTGAATGGGATACAGAAATTGAAGAAAATATTATATTTCCAGAACATTTTGAAATTTTGGTGGCAAAATATAAATTTAAAACAATTAAGAATGAATCTTTTACAAAATTTCGAAAAGAATTTAATGGTGCATTATCAAATGATGAAGAATTATTATCATCTTTACATAATTTTTTTATTATACAACTTGAAAAAAAATATTAATATATAATATATTATTATAATATGCCACATACAACACGAGGATTAACACAAGATAGACGCTTAAGATCAAAAGAATCTTGGGAACGAGGACGTGGAGCTCCTAAAAAATCTAATCCAAGATATACTCCAAAACAAATTGTCGATAAAAACGGTGTTAAACGTAAAGTATATGTAGTACGAAAACGTTAAACATTTTAATTTTATTATTATATTAAAGTAATGAAAGTTAATTTATGGAATTTAATAGAAAATCATCAGTCATTAGATATTTTAGAATTACCCGAACAAGGTGAATTTAAAATTGTACATACGTTTACTCTGAATAAAATTACAAATATTCAGAATTTACAAGAAAAAATATTTTTATATCTTTCAAAAGAATTAATTACAGATTGGCCCCAAGCTAAACGTTGTCGATTTTGTTTTAATAAAACAACGACAAAAGAACAAGTAGATAATTACGTTTTATTAGAATGTAGTACATGTATGAGAATTTATGAATATAATTCTAGTTTAGATACAATACCTTTACCAGTTCCCAAATATCAATATTTATGGATAGATAAATTGAAACCAATAACCCATTCTTTGGAAAATATAACAGGTGGCATAGTTTTACCTCTTGAAGAAATATTTCAATATGAAGAATTAAGACAAAAAATTGTTTTAGACTTTCAGCAGAAATTAGAAGATTTAACTTTAAATCAACCATTAACAATGTATACAAATCAGATATATGAACATGATGTTGTAAATTTGTTTTTATATCAAGATTTTGAACTATTATTATCAAAAATGAAATCAGATTTTACAATTAGAAATAAAAGAATATATGAAAACATTTTTTGGCCAAATGTTAAAGAAATTACAGATTTTATTCCAGATAATAATACATTCAAAGAATTACAAAAGCAATTAATATCTGAAGACCAAATCATAGATAATTTTGAAAAAATAAAACCAGAAATTGTTTTAGAAAAACAAATATCAAAAATGATTATTCAACATAATCAAGATAATACAGATGAAGAAGTTTTATTATTGGAAATATTTCATTTATTTGTTTTATCAAAAGACGTACCATATATGTCTTTATATATATCAGAAATTGATGAAAGAAAACATAAAGTATTTAGACCTTTTCAAGATTCTGAAGAACTAAAACAATGGTTACAATACAAAAAACGGGGGAAACAATTGGTTATAAAATTACGTTATAAACAACATTATTTAACAATTTTAATATCAAAATTCAACGGAATGAAAATTATATTACCTTTTTCTAAAGCAGATAAAACAAATAAAACTATTCTTAAAGAAATAATGGATGATATTTATAAAAATTTGAATAGACATAATATTATCTTACCACCAAAAACAATAGATAATTTAGAATTTCAAACAATATACTTGGATTTATTTAAAATGGAAATGCCAGAAGAAGTTGATATTAATGTACTTGGTTCTTTAGCGAAATGTTTATCACCATATTTCATTGTAGATCAAGTTGAAAATACATTGAATTTATTTTACATCATGAATGTTGATAATAAAGAAATGATACGAATGGATAAATTTTTATGGCGATATATCAAACAACAAAAGATAAAAGGGCGGGTATTTGATTCATATTCTGATGAATTAAAAATTGTTTTAGGGGATGAATTTGATTTAGAAGGCGAACAGTTAGATTTTATATTTCGTAATTGGATGAGAGAAAATGCAGAACAACTAAATAATAAACATCAAACAAAGCTTCACGTACCAATAAAAAATGGTATTTTTATTCAAATTGTTGTAGGTGAAGTTTTTCGTATTCATATTAGAGGTATTCAAAAATGGAATCAAATTGATGAAATTGTTTTATTTTTACAAAAATTTTTAACAATTGTTTTAAATCCACCAGAATTTTTCAAGAAACAGTGTAAAGGCATTAAATCATTAAAATCTTTAAAACCAAAACAACAAAAGTTTTCAAAAATTTTAAAAACAAATTTTCCAAAATTATTTGTAGATAATTACACAACACATTGTCAAAATGAACGTCAACCATTGGTTTTTAAAGATCAAATCAAATATGAAAATTGGATGAAACAACAAATTGTTTTCAAAGACGATATATTTAAAATTAATGAAAAAGAATATGATTCAAGAGTTTTTTCACGAAAGTGTTCTGGTTTATCAAAAGAAAAATTAAAACAATATCAAAAAGAATTGAATACAACTAATTGTATTATCATTCAACAAAAAATATTTAATATGAAAAAATCATCTCAACAAATACATAATAGTTGGAAAAAAAAAGAACTTGAAACCATTTTACAAAATCTTGGATTAAATACTGAAGGTCATTATGAAGATAATGTAGTTCAAATAAAAAGATATTTTACTATTCAAAAAAAAATATTACAAAACAAAATTGAGGATATTAATCCATATCCAAATACTATGATAATAAAACAAAATGAACAAAATTTTTATTTGACTTGTCCGAATACATCGAAAAAAGCAAATGACCAAAAACAAATATTTATGGGCTTTTTACAATTAGATAAACATCCCCAATCATCACAAGCATTGGGTGATGATAAAAAACAATGGTGTGTTCCTTGTTGTACTAAAAAAGTTCAAGGAAAAGTTAAAGAAAAGTTGAATGATTTTTGTTTTGGTCTAATTGATTATGATGAATTTACAAATAATGATAATGGTCAATCAGATTATATTTTAAATGAAAGTAAATTTCCATTAACATTTGGAAGATTTGGAAAATTAGATAAGAGATTGCATAATTTATTAAAATCAAATAAAGTACCCGATAATGTTAATGAAATTAAACAAAAAACATTTTTACGTTTAGGTATCCCCCAATCAAATCATAGTTTTATTTCTTCTGTTTTAACAAGTATAAATTTTGAAAATAAGGAAAAACGAACAATTCAAGATGTTTATGAATATATAAAACAAAATTTAACACCAAAGGTATATATGTCATTAAATAATGGAAATTTAATATCAAAACAATCTATAGAAACATATAAAACATATTTGGATATACATGAAGAAAATCAGATTGATTTTCAAGATTTGTGGCAAGTACTTTCTATGCCAAAAATGCTCACAAAATTTGGAATGAATATTATTATTTTTGAAAAAATTGACAAGGATATTTATATTGTTTGTCCAAAAGATCAAGAAATACAACATTTTTTTGATTCTAATAAACCATCGATTTTGATTTATAAACAAGAGAATGAGTTTGAGCCTATTGTTTGGTTTGATGGCAATAAAACCCATGGTTTAGTTGATATTGAAACACAATCAATTCAAGATTGGTATTTAAATTCTTGTCGTCTTCAAAATTTTCCAGAAGATTGGACTGCTAAATCTATGGTTTCACAACAAACTCAATATCAATTTGTCAATTCTTTTAATAAAGTTATTTATTTAATAGAAAAAAACGTTTTACTTCCAGTTCTTCCTGTAAGTGGTATAATTATAGATTTACCTATTAAAAAAGATTATTCTCAATATTTATTATCATACGATGAAACTTTAAAACAATTACCTAATAAATATATTGCTAAAAATGTCATTTTGAATGAAATGAATCAAGTTTATGGAATTATAGTTCAATATGATTTAGTTGTTCCAATTAAACCAGAAGATTATGATAAAACTAAAATGTTATCTATTCGCACTGATTTAGATATATATGATAAAGTAAATGAAGCAATATTACAAGATATTAAAGAATATGACTATTCGTCAGTCAATAAATTATATTTATTAAAAGAATTATATGAAAGAATACGATATGAATATTCTATTATTCAACCTAATAAAACAATAGATGAGTTTTTTCAAAAAAATATTATTGTAGAAGAAATATCTAAAGAACAATTAAAACAATATATTGTTCCAAATATAAGAAAATTATGTAAAGAAGGAAATAATATTCATTGTCAAGACGGTAAAATACGTCTACCACAAAATGTAGTTGATAAATTTAAAACAAAATTAGAAAATGAAATGAAATATAATAGACAAAAAAGAAGAGAAATTTTAGAAAAAGATATTTCTCCTATTATAGATTTATTTAGATTTGTTGATTCTAAAAATGTACGTTTTTATTAATCTTTACTTGTAAAAAATTTGAATAGGAGAACGACAATTTGGACATAAATTACAATGTGGCTCTTCGGGTTTTAATAAAATTAATTGTTTTATACAATCTTTATGAAAATTATGACCACATTTTAATTTCAATTTTAAATGCATATCGTCATTTTGACATATAGAACAGATATCGTGAATAGTATAGTGAAGTTTCAAAGTTTTGGGATCAAAATACCATCCTTGTTGTGTTAAATTATATGAATGTTCAACTAATTGTATATAATGTTCTTTATCTGCTATAAAAAAATCATGATCTAAAATAAAATATTTAGGATATAATGGAACTAATTTCCTTTTTTTTATATCATTTAAAATTTTTAACAAATATAGTGGATTCGTATTCTGGGTATTATGTGTAAGTTCACAATATTTATTATATTGTAATGTTTCAAATGTAAAATTAGTTCTTATATATGGTTTTTCGGTAAAAATACGGAAAGCAACATCATAAATAGAAAATGAATAAAAAAGTTCCTCTTTTACAATATGAATTTTATGTTTTTCAAAAATATTCCAGACAGTTTCAAGACGTTTTAAACATAAGGTTTCATTCCATGAAATTGATTTAGTATCATATATATATAAATCTATTGTAGTAATTGGAATTTTTAAAATTTTATCTACAATATAATTTCCAAAAATACCAGCACAAATATCTTCACCGTATAAATCTGCTTCGGAAAAAAACAATTTAATAAATTTGTCTACCATTATAACTATGTTTTTTATTATTTCTTAAATTTTAAAATCTCTTTATAAAAAAATGATATCTATAAACTTGTTAATCAATGCTGTATTAATTAATATTGTGCTATCGTATGTAGGTAAATATATTATATTATATATGCCTGAAGTATTTAGTGATAATGCAATAGTCGACTTATTAAGTATGAATCAACGAAAATTAATTTCCTCTTCATTATTAATTAGTATTATAATTGCTTTAGCTCAATATCAATTTGTCAATATATCAAAGAATATTAACATTAAAACATATTTATAATAAAACATAATTATAATGAGTCGTGATTTAATTACTGCTGAATTTACAGAATTACTTCGTAAATACATTGATATTGATGACCAATTAAGAGAAGGAAGAGATATGATGAAAAAATTAAATACAGATAAAAAAAAAATATCTGAATTAATTCAACATTATATGCAAAAGAAAAAGATAGATGAATTAAATTTACCAGATTCAAAATTATCATTAAGTGTAAGTCATTCGACTCAACCATTAACTAAAAAAATAATGGAAGAAAGACTTGCTGAATATGGAAATAAATTTTTTCAAGATCCACAAAGAGCAAAACATATGATAGATTTTATTACAAATCCTGATTTTCGAGAAACAGTAGAAAGAACTTCTTTAAAAAGAATTTTTAAAAAATAATCTAATTGTATTATAATAATTATGAGACAATTTACAATACATAAAATAAATAATAAAACATATGCTTCTGAAACAGGTGGAAGATATAAAAGCACTAATCCATTAACAGCTGCTATCAAAGCATTTAGTTTAATGTTACGAAATAATAACTCTCCAAAAATTAGTTTTACTATTTCGATTAGAGAAACTACTAAAAATTCTAAACATGAAATATATACATACAAGCTAACAAGAGTAGAAAAACAGAACCCTGTTATGTTAAAACTTAACAATAAGAATATTGTCTGTAAATATGAAATTGTTTCCAACTCTAAAACACCTAAAACACCTAATTCATATAAAATTAACCACGAATTAAAAAAAGCACAATCGACATCAAAAAGAACATTAACAAAAACCAAGAAAACAAAAGCACAATCGACATCAAAAAGAACATTAACAAAAACCAAGAAAACAAAAGCACAATCAACATCAAAAAGAACATTAACAAAAACCAAGAAAACAAAAGCACAATCGACTCCTACCCCAACCAAGAAAACAAAATATCCTACTTCTACAGAATTAGCTCTTATTAAACCATCTCCTACTTCTACAGAATTAGCTCTTATTAAACCATCTCCTACTTCTACGGAATTAGCTCTTATTAAACCATCTCCTACTTCTACGGAATTAGCTCTTATTAAACCATCTCCTACTTCTGCTACAAAAAAATACAAGTGTTCTCAAAAAGAAAAAGAAGATAAATTAACAAGTGTTTGTTGTAATAAATACAATGCATTAAATAAAAGAACATATGATAGTTGTAAAAAACATATTTTAACAAGAAGAACAAATTAGCCTAATAACATTGAATCATTTTCTTCAACAATATCAATGTCATCAAAACCATCATCGTCAAATCTATCATCATAATGTTCTTCTCCTATTTCTTCATCTCCTTGTTGAATTTGTTGTGTTGGTTGAGTATTTGGTTGAAAATCTAATATACCTGCTGTTTCTTTTGTTATAAATCTTCTATTCTTATCTTGTTTAATTAATTCAGGTATTTCTTCGTTCATTTTATTACGTCGATATTCTAATAATTCAATACTTGTTGTTAAATATTTAATAATATTTTCATCATTCTTGCTATTTTTTATCAGATTACTATAAATACGAATAATATTATTAATGATAGTTGTTGCTAATGATGAATAATTTTTCAATTCAAAATCATATAAAATTTGTACAACTTGTAATAATTCCAACATTTCTTTGCGTGCTATTTGTATTGCTTTTTTATTTAATTTTGTAAAATCAAACAAAGTTTCGCGCAATGAAGGTTCAATTTCTAAGAATTTCTTTGAAATATCCGATTGTTTTACATTATATATAAATCGGTAATTTAAATCAATCAACCCAGTCTCTTTTTTTTCAATAATTGTATTAAAAGATTCAAATATAGTATATTTATTAGGCATCATATTTTCATCCAATTGTAAAATATTTTTTAAAATATTTGTTTGTTCTTGATTTAAATTATAAAATGGTAATAAAACAAAAAAATCAAAGGGTTCAATTTCAAATACTTGTTTAGCTAATACATCTTGTTTTTGAAGTTCTTCATCTTTTAATTCTTGAATTATAGTTTTCTTTTTTTGTAGAGGTTTTGATTTAATGGTTAATGTTGAAGGTTTTATAATTGTTTGTAATATTTTTGGTAAGGTTGAAATTATAAACGTAATAGATGATGGAATAAACTCTGTTTTTGTTTCTTCTAATAAACTTGACAAGACATCTAAAATTTCTTCTTTTGTCATTTCGTCATTACCTAAAATAATAGATAAATCTTCATTTATTGATTTATTATTTTTAACTTTTTTTATTAATTGTTTTAAATATTTACTTTTTTCTTTATTTTGGGTAATATATTCATTTTGAATTGTCTTTTGAATTTTTTCAAATGCTTTCAATACTGATGTTTTGTTCGTATTTTGAACAAGAGTTTTTAATTCTCCATATGAAAT
>JACCDV011231036.1_pt1 | contig 21246 bp, 24 predicted proteins | sample 7446131 | NCBI WGS metagenome assembly JACCDV01 (sample SAMN15323448, study PRJNA562643) | freshwater metagenome | isolation source: river surface water | place: USA:Blue River Watershed | collected 2017-08-17 | reverse complement strand
GGGGAAAATATATTTACAAAAAAATGTAAACGGGCAAACTGAGATTATAACCAATTTATCCGAGAGAGCTGCGGCTAAAAGGCTCAAATTCCATCCCGATTACAGATATGACAAGCTCGTTGCTTGTCATATCTGTATGAGACCATTTAAAAATAGTGCCAAAGGAAACAGAGGTAAGGCCGGAAAGTACTACCAAGCGCACCATTGTGACAGAACAGATGAGTGTAGGAGATGTGTCGGCAGAATCCCAAAAGAGGTGTTTGAGAAAAATGTAACTTACTTCTTAGAGAACCTTAAATTTAAAGAAGACTATCTATCCAAGCTCAGAGTTAAACTTTTGAATAAGTACCGGGAACGAGAAAAAGAGATTTTGGATAAGTCCATAAAAATCGGAGGCAACGTAAATGAACTCAAAGCAAAACAGAGAAAGTTAATGTCCGCCATTGATAATCTGACTAGTAGCGTTGTTATCAAGATGAAAGAAGAAGAAATAGAAGATCTTGAGAAGCAGATTATCGAAGCAACGGAGCAAAGGGATAAAATGGAAATAAAAGAAAGGGATATTAAGTCATTTGTGAATTATGCTAGTGATTTAATGGCACACCCTATAAAAATCCTAGGAAACAATAGAGATCCTTACCAACAAAAGGCGTTTTTCAGCCTTGTATTTGATGGTATGCCGACTTATGAAGAAATTGTTAATGGAACACCAAAATTAACGCTTATATTCAAGCTATCTGAAGAATTTAAGACTAACAAATCCGTGTTGGTGACCCTACAGGGAGTCGAACCCTGCTTCCATCCTTGAGAAGGATGTGTCCTAGCCGATAGACGATAGGGCCTTAGATGGGAAATAATAACAGGAATCCATAAATTTCTCAAATTTAAAATTATGTGTTATGGTTTGCAAGGACACCCGATTTCGTCGGAGGACGAGTAATGACTTCAAGGAACGTTGAGTACATCTCTGAGCAGCAGTTTCTACTCTTTGTGCCGGATAGGGCGAAGAGGATGGTGGCTTTCAAGAAGATCCCGCATTCTCGTATTCGAACCATTAACTGTGTTGGTGTGGCCGGACAACTCGAGCTTATCGTGTGTCCGTCTAGCGAGGTTTTGGCGGCCTTTCTTCACTCCGTGGATGAGGCTGACCATGTGGGGATGAGGTTCTTTCTGAACGAGGGTCATGGCGCTAGGGAGATCCCTAAGAGTCAGATCCTTTCAATCTAGTGGGGGACACATGCCTCGTCGTAGAGAGTGGTTCGTCGAGCCTGCTGGCAATGTCGAATTCGCCAATCTGGTACTCGTAGCGAACCTCAGGTGCAAGGACTCGCAGGAGGAGCACACGATAAACCGCAAGTTGGTCTTCGTGTACCCTTGCTCCGAAGAAGAGTACAAGATGCTCAAGGCGAGCATGGCTCAGAAGGGCTTCGACTTCAAGGCATGGACGAGGCTTGAGGGGGAGAGACTCCTACGAGCTGTCGACATGAGGGTGAAGAAGGTACGCCAGCGGGATGCAGTGAGGAAGCTCATCCTCGACACGCGCCTGATGCGTGACCGAGCCGCGAAGTGATTCGCGGCTTTTTTGTTTATAATACTTAATATGAAATTCGCAGAGAAAGTTTATGCCGTGGTAAAGAAGATACCTAAGGGGAAGGTTTTAACCTACAAAGGTGTGGCCAAGGAGGCCGGCAACCCCTTGGCCTTTAGAGCAGTTGGAAATATTTTGAATAAGAATACCGACAAGAGAGTACCGTGCCATCGAGTGATACGGAGCGACGGCAAGGTGGGTGGGTATAACGGACTTCAAGGTCAGAAGCAGATGCTTTTAGCGAAAGAAGGATTTCTAAAATAAATGAAGAAGGGCGGACTCCGATGTTTCGGAATCCGCCCTTTGTGTTGCTCCGCAATTACGGAGCGTCGCTTCTGTCTCCTCGAGGCAAGTCCCGCTCGCCAGATGTTTGCATCTTGGGGAGAGGTGGAGCCTTCTTGACTGGCACCGGCTCGGTAGATGCAGGTGGCATCTTGGGTCGAGGAGGTTCCTCCTCGGGGAGGAAGCGAGCTCGCTCCATGATGCCCTCGGGGATCCGCACCGTCGTTCTGTAGACGGTGAAGACTTCGAAGAACTTCTTCTGCCTGTCCCCGAAGATATGGAACTCCCTACAGGTGTCTAGGAAGACGAACTGAACATTACGTCGCAGGTTCGCCTTCTTGTTCCTCTCGAACGCTTCAGAGAAGTCGAACAGCAAGTCTCTGCTAAAGACTTCCTCCGTCACTTTTTCAGTGATTTGCATGTATCCTCCCGGAAGGATTGGAGACACAGCTAGCTAACTGGGGTGCTTTCTGGTTCCTAATCCTATCACAAACAACCACAAAAGTCAAGCACAACAAACCATCCAAGGCAACGCCTTGGATAGAAGCTGTGGATAACTTAAGAAAACAGGGAATCTATAGCCTGTTTGACCACCTGGCCATCGGCCTTGCCCTTAAGGTCCTTCATGACAGCACCCATAAACTGACCTGCCTTGGACTTGTCTGTGGCACCCATCTCGGTTTGCTTAGTCTTCACGAACTCTAGTACTGCCTCATAGCTCATCTGCTCTGGGAGGAAGGTCGTAAGTATTGCGAGTTCGGCCTTCTCATCCTCTGCTAACTCTGGGCGACCACCCTTCTCAAACTGCTCTATAGAGTCCTTGCGCTTGCGTGCCTCCTTACTTATAACTGCGAGAGCGTCCTCGTCTGTAAGCTCACCATCGGGCTTCATCTTTTTGGCGACTAGCTCGTTGGTAAAGGCAGATGAGAGACCTCTAAGTACTGATAATCTAACTGCATCTTTAGCAATCATGGCATCCTTGATGCCTGACTTTATATCTGTTTGTAGCGACATGTTATGATGATACCAATGAATTGGATAATTGTCCTCTTGGTAGCTATTTTGGCCATAAATATTGGGCTCTTCTTCAAACTTCTTAACAAAAAGGAGGAGAAGCAGGACGATGGACAAGGGATGCTACTTATACAAAACCAGATGCAAGAACTCTCTCGCTCCGTTAACACCAACATCAAGGAGATTATCGAGAAGGTGACGAGAGTAGACGAGACAGGGAAGCAGATGGTTGGCTTCGCGGAGCAGCTTGAGAGCCTGCAAGACATCTTGAAGAACCCGAAGCAAAGGGGAGTCTTGGGTGAGTACTACCTAGAGACCTTGCTTAAAAACGTAATGCCTCCGGGGTCGTACGAAATGCAATTTGAGCTCGGAGTGGACGACGATGGAGCAAGACTGGTGCCAGATGCAGTCGTCTTTGTAAAGGAGAAGATAATACCAATAGACTCTAAGTTCTCTCTCGAGAACTACAACCGCTTAGTAGAGGAGAAGGACCCGCAGGAGAAGGTGAGACTAGAGAAGCTCTTTGTAAACGACCTCAAGATGCGCATACAAGAGACCTCAAAGTACATCAGGCCAGAGAAAGGGACTATGGACTTCGCCTTTATGTTCATCCCGCACGAGGCTATCTACTACGACCTTATCGTAAACAAGATTGGAGCACTCCAAGAGGAGACGGAGTCTCTGGTACAGCGCGCGGCTTCGAAGTACAAGGTCATCATTGTCTCTCCGACCTCCTTCCTCGCATACTTGCAGACAGTTCTCCAGGGTCTTAAAGCTCTCCAGATAGAAGAGAAGGCACAGGAGATCATAAAGAAGGTGGAGGACCTAGGCAGGCACATCAAGACCTACGATGAGTACTACAAAAAGCTAGGCAACTCCCTAGGTACTGTGGTCAACCACTACAACACGGGCTACAAGGAGCTAAACAAGATAGACAAGGACGTGCTTCGTATAACAGGCTCGGGGGCTGGGGTAGATACGTTGACTTTAGACCGTCCTAATGTAGAATAGACCCCCTATGGCAGAAGCTACAAAAGCAAAGAAATCAGCCCCAAAGAAGGCCCCTAAGGCCGAGGTTGCAGTTGAGCCTAAGAAGGTCACTACTAAGGCTGTAAAGGCTCCTAGGGCCTCAAAATCGCTCAATAAGGAGGTCTTTGCTGTTATCACTACTGGAGGTAAGCAATACCGCGTCCACGAGGGTCAAAATCTCAAGATTGAGAAGATCCTAGGCGACCATAAGGAGGGGGATACTTTGGTCTTCAAAGAGGTTCTACTCAAGGTTGATGGGGCCAATGCTACTATCGGCACTCCTTCTGTATCTGGCTCAAGCGTAACCTCAACTATCACCAAGATCTCAAGATACAAGACTGTAGATGTTATCCACTACAAGCAGAAGTCTAAGTACTTCAAGAAATACGGACACCGTCAGCCATACTTTGAAGTCCGCATCGACTCAATAAAGTAAAAAACTCCCGATTAATCGGGAGTTTTGTTTGCAGCAACGGAGACATCTCTTAGTTCTTGATGACCCCCTTGCTCGTCAGGTCGAGAAAGATCCACTCAGAGATGACGGCCAAGGCGAAGAAGGCAGTCGCTCCGATTAGCAACCAAGTAAAGGTGTAGGTTGCCAAGAGGTGCCCGAAGTAGACCAGGATGGAGAAGACAGGAATGAACCCGAAGAGGAGTCCAAGTCGTGAGTCAACAGTCTTCTCCAAGACGAAAGCGAGAAGTCCGACTCCCAGACCCGAAGCGAGGGCCACGTTCAGTTCCAGCTTCAGTCCAAGCATGACTCCGAATATGACGCCGGCAACCATACCAATCGCCAAACCTGTCTCGAACATATCGACGAAGGTCACACTGAACTTCACCTTCAGCACATCCCAGAGCATTCCGAGGAACGAAAACATTTAGGGCCTCCTTGACTGGTTTGTTGTTTATTTATTTCGTGAACGAAAATCTAATGAATATATATCACAGATAGCATGTATTGTCAAATATTTAGTTTGTCCTATGTAGCAGGGCATTCTTTAGAGTATCTGGGTCGGCGTACTCGAGCTCGCTACCTGTAGAGAGACCTCGGCCAAGCTCGGAGAAGGTGAGTCCAGTATCCTTAAAGGTATCCTTGATGAAGTAGGCGGTGTTCTCCCCCTCGGCATTGGCGTTCATCGCAAGAATCACTTCTTTTAATTCCTTTTTATTATTTTCTATTTTCCTTTTTAGTTCATCAAGTCTTATCCTCTTCTGAGGCTCCTTCTCAAGTATGGGCAAGGACCCTCCGAGGATGAAGTAGTAACCCTTATACCCTCCGCTCTTTTCTATAGCATCGTAGTCGGCATCACGAGGCACTATCATGAGGAGTGACTTATCGCGGTTTACATCAGAGCATGTCTTGCAGACAGTTTTCACATTCCCATTTTTAGCAAAGTATCTTTTGCACTCTGTGCATTGAAGAGTCTCTTCTTTAAGCCTCTCTATAGCTCTCACGAAGGCGTCTATAGTGCTCTTGTCGCGAGAGAGTAAGTAGTAGACGAAGCGCTTGGCTTGTCTAGGACCTATCCCAGGAAAGTGGGCAAATATCTCTGCGAGAGTATCAATCGAGTTCATCCGGCTATTTTAACATTAGAAGCTCTTGAACTCTTCTTCGGCTTTGCCGTAGTTACTGTAGTCTATCTCTACAAAGGTGTTGTGGCGGGTATGGTAGTCCAAGACCACTTCTCCAAGTGGGCCGTTCCTGTGCTTGGCGATGATGAGGCTCTTCCTCTGGATCTCCTTCATTTTGCCTGATTCATCTCGGATACCATCCTCGTCGGCATGGATAAACATAACCAAGTCTGCATCTTGCTCAATGGAGCCAGAGTCACGGAGGTCGGAGAGCTTGGGCTTACCACCACGAGTCTCAACGGCTCTTGAGAGCTGAGAGAGAGCAAGGACTGGTATCTGGAGCTCGCGGGCCATATGCTTGAGACCACGAGAGATCTCTGTCACTTGCTGGACCGTGGAGTCGCCAGCGCGAGCATTCGTCGGGGCCATAAGCTGTAGGTAGTCGACAACTAGGAGTTGTAGACCCTTCTCAATCTTTAGCTTCCTCGCAGCGGAGCGCATACGCATGATGGTGTTGCCCGACTGGTCGTCTATGTATATAGGAGTTCTAGAGAGGTCGTCTAGAGCGGTAGAGATGTTCTTGAAGATGTCGTCTCGCCAAGCACCGTGTTGTGTCCTCACTCCCTTCCTGATGACGGAGGCATCCACCTTAGACTGTGCAGCCACGATACGGTCGACGAGTTGGTCGGAGGACATTTCGAGTGAGAAGATGCCGACAGAGGTCTGGTTCTCGCTTGCTGTCCTTCTTGCGATATCAAGAGCAAGCGCGGTCTTACCGACAGATGGGCGAGCCGCGAGGATGATGAGGTCGGACTTCTGGAAGCCTCCAAGGATGTCGTCTAGAGACTTAAATCCTGTTTTGACTCCACGAAGTTCGTGCTCGGCTGAAGAGAGCTTGTCGAAGCGCTCGAAGGCCTCCTTGAGGAGGGGAGTAAGATCTTTGAAGTTCTCCGTGGCAGAGAAGTGTTGAGTGATGTCGAAGATCTTCTTCTCCGCTTGGTCGAGAATTTCTTCCAACTCTCCTGCTTCGTTGAATCCTAGGTGTGAGATGTGCTCGGAGGCGTTGATGAGCTCACGCATCATAAACTTCTTCCTCACTATCTCGGCGTAGTGCTTGATGTTGGCAGAGGAGGGGACGGTGGTGGTGAGCTCTGTGAGGAGCGAGGTACCGCCAACTCTCTCGAGCAAGTTCTTCTCCTTCAATCTTGAGGAGAGGGAGAGGATGTCTATAGGCTCACGCTTGGCGAAGAGGTCGAGCATCGCCTCATAGATGTTCCTATGCTTCTCGAAGTAGAAGGACTCGGGCGAGATGGTGTCCATCACCTCGTATATCGCATCGGGGCGAAGCATGATGGAGCCAAGTAGCGCCATCTCTGCCTCAAGGTTGTTGGGGGGCACACGTATCTTAAGACTGGCTAAGGGAGCTTCTTGCATTGCTGTATTTTACCCCCCTCACCAAGTGGAGCAAGTTTACAAAAGGGGAGAGTAAGTGCGTAAGGTGTGTATAATTAAGTACGCAATGAGTATGGAGAAATTTCAGCCCGAGGGATTAGAGAGAGATGATATAGGTGTTATACACCGAAGAGCAGAGATGGTTATGGATAAGGCTAGGATCAAGGAAGCCGATTTCGTTAACCCGTACGGGCAAGAGACTATAGACAGGGACTTAGAGACAGTAAGAAGACACGAAAGAGACTTTGAACACAATAAAGACGAGTACTCAAGAGAGCAGAAAGAGGTGGCCGACATTTTCGAGGCGCTGGTACTTGAGAACGGGGAGCTTAGTGACTGGTTCGGGCCAAATGCCATAACTCACAAGACATCCAGATATGATGACTATGAAAATGGCGTTGATGCGGTTATAGAGTTCCAAAGTGAGATGGCAGGGGCTGCCTCCTTCTTGGGCTTAGCTGCGGATGTTTCGTTTAGTGCAGATACTTCTAATAAGTTCAACAGACTAAAAGCGGGGATACTTAAAGGTAGGTTGCCACAAATTAAATACTTTAACTCTAGTGATGGCCACTTCCACGGTAGGCTAAACAAAATTCCTGAAGTGGTGATAGGCGCTAGTAAGCAGACAGTGCTTGAGTTGGCAGAGCTCTGGCAATTTAAAAGGAACAGAGAGCTTGCCACACACAGGATTCAGATAATGATTCTTAATCAGATGGAGGAACAGATGGAGACATTTGCAAGGTTTGCAGAACTAAATGGTCAGGATGAGATCGCTCGTTTATATAGAGACAGACTGCAAATAGTTAAGGAAATTCTCGAAGGGAAGAACGACATTGCGCACGAAGCTTCTAAAATTAGGAACAAAGATTTTGTACACGAAGGAATAATGGATTTCTTGAAGCACTGGAGAGAGGAGATGGAGAGAGAGGCAAATACAGCGTGATATAATTTTCTTATGTCAGAAGCAATGCGCTTTAATAGTGTGGAGGAGGAGCTTGCGTATCTTCGCTCTAGAGTTGAGTCCTATGGTGAGAAGCCAGAAGTGGTAAAGCAGACAATACTTGATACCCACCGAGCTCTACCCGCTCCCGTGAGGCAGGCTGTTGAGGTCAAGGAGACCCTAGCCGAGGTAGCTAGTGCGCCTATCGACGAGCAATTAGACAAGATGATCCACGTCACGAGGACGAAGGGTGTCTTCCACGCACTCTCTGTAGCGGAGAAGCTTGAGGATTGGAAGCATGAGGACGACTTCCATGACCATCTTGTAGACCTCGTGCGCCAAGGTCTAAGAGTTAAGGATGTGAAGGAGAGTGGACCGATGTATAGAGCACTCAATATGACTCTCTTTGAGGTGGTGATGCCAGACACTCAGAAGAGCGATGGCGGGCAGGACAGGGACCTCAAGTCCACTATATCCTCTATGGAGCAGTTCTACGCAGGGATGATCTCGGTGTCGGAGCAAAAAACTTTAGGTAAGAACTACTTCGTTCTCGAAGTGGCGAACAGCGAGGGGAGCGAGGAGGCCAACTTCTTCGTCTCGGTACCAAACGAGAAGAAGGACCTCTTCGAGAAGCAACTTCGCTCCGTCTTCCCTAATGTTAAGCTCGTTGAGAGAGCGAACGACTACAACATCTTCTCCGAGCATGGTGAGACAGTCGCTGCAGAGGCAGAGCTCGACCAGTCTAGTGCTCTCCCACTTAAGACCTTTGACCAGTTTGACCATGACCCGCTTAACGCACTCCTGCAATCTTTTTCCAAAATACCTAAGGATGGCTCGGGCGCTGCAATACAGATAGTCTTTAACCCTAAGGGCGATATCTACACCAAGAGGTACAACCGTGCCATCGAGCAGATGAAGAAGGGCGAGAAGCTCAAGGACGTGCTAGCCGAGAGGTCCTTCGTGTCTGATGTGTTCCACACCGTGGGAGAGATGTTTGTGACGAAGAAGAAGATGACCGAGGAGGAGAAGCTTAAGAGTGTAGACCAACAAGTTATAGAGAGGATACAGAAGAAGCTCGAGAGCCCCATAGTGGCTACCAACATTCGCATCGTCGTCTCCTCACCGACTAAGTCCGAGGCGGGGCAGATCCTGACGAGCATTGCCTCGGCCTTCAACCAGTTTGAGACCCCAGGGGTAAATAGACTCAACTGGAGAGAGGCTAAGGGTAAGGACTTCTATAGGAACTTCACCTTCCGTTTGTGGAGCGACAAGGAGGAGATGCCACTCTCCCTCAAGGAGCTCACAGGGCTACTACACTTCCACACCACCTCACTCATCTCACCTACCCAACTCAAGGTCTCTCGTACGAGCGAGTCACAAGCCCCACTCACTATACCTCTCGCGGGGACCTTGTTGGGGGTAAACCACTTCCAAGGTCATGACAAGAGGATATACATAAGCTACGAGGACCGCCTAAGACACATCTACACAATCGGCCAGACTGGTACAGGTAAGTCCACTCTCCTTAAGAACATTATTATCCAAGACATCAGAGCAGGTAACGGCGTGTGTATGATAGATCCGCACGGACAAGACATACAAGACGTGCTCGCATCTATCCCACCAGAGAGAGTTGAGGACGTTATCTACTTCGACCCGGCTTCTACAGAGAGACCTCTAGCGCTAAACATGCTTGAGTATGAGACCGACAAGCCAGAGCAGAAGACCTTCGTAGTGAACGAGCTCTTCAACATCTTCCAGAAGCTTTATGGCAAGGTGCCAGAGAGTATGGGACCGATGTTTGAGCAGTACTTTAGGAACGCGACCATGCTTGTGATAGATGACCCCTCTACAGGCTCAACACTCTTAGACGTCTCTCGCGTACTATCGAACAAAGAGTACAGGAACATGAAGCTCGAGAAGTGCACGAACCCTGTCGTCACCCAGTTTTGGCGAGAGGTGGCAGAGAAGGCGGGTGGAGAAGCAGCTCTTGCCAACATTGTGCCTTATATCACTTCTAAGTTCGACGTCTTCCTCGCGAACGACATAATGCGTCCGATAGTCGCGCAGGAGAAGTCGTCTATCAATATGCGAGAGATTATGGACGGGAGGAAGATACTCCTTGTAAACCTCTCAAAGGGACGCCTTGGAGATATCAATGCCAACCTCATTGGTCTTATCTTGGTTGGTAAGATCTTGATGTCGGCTCTCTCACGCTCAAGTAGTCAGGGCCTGCCTCCCTTCTACCTACACATAGACGAGTTCCAAAACATCACTACAAGCTCTATAGCCACCATTCTCTCCGAAGCACGTAAGTACAAGCTCTCGCTCACTGTGGCGCACCAGTTCATCGCTCAACTTGAGGAGGATATCAAGAACGCCGTCTTCGGCAATGTGGGCTCCATCATCACCTTCCGTGTTGGTGCAGACGATGCAGAGTATTTGGAGAAGCAGTTTGCACCCGTCTTCAAAGCTCAGGATCTTATGAATATCGATAACAGAAATGCTTATGTGAAGCTACTAGTAGGTGGCAAGCCCGAGAAGCCCTTCTCCATAGAGACAGAGCCTCCATTTGAGGGTAACCGCGAGATGATAGATATCTTGGCAGAGAAGACCAAGCTCAAGTATGGCCGAAATAGGGAAGAGGTTGAGAAAGAAATCCTAGCTAAGTACGGAAAATAAAACTCGTTTCGTCGGTGTCGCCGTTTTGCACACTCCAACCTAATTGCTTCAGCTCATCACGAAGTTTGTCCGACTCTTCAAAGTTTTTATTTTTTCGTGCTTGTTTTTGTTTTTCAAAAATTTGTAACACGTCCTCGGGTATCTCTTCAGGTGTATTCAAATCTAAACCAAGAACCTTATCGAAGTCTAAGATAGTGGCTTTCATATCCGCATGAGAAATATTTTTATCGTCTAGAAGCTTCCAAACAACAGCTAGAGCTTGAGCGGTGTTTAGATCATTCTCAAGAGCATCAATAAACTCTCTTTTGTATTCAGTATTTATATTCCCAGTCCCCTTAATCATAGAGATACCATTACGGATTCGGGTGTACGCACTTTGTGCTGCCTCTAGTGCCTCCCATGAGAAGTTGGTAGGAGTGCGGTAGTGAGACTGGAGTAAGAAATAGCGATAGGCGAGGGGAGAGAAGCCCTTCTCTACAATACCCTTGAGCTTAATAATGTTGCCATCGCTCTTGGCCATCTTGGAGCCGTCGAGGATCACAAACTCGTTGTGAAGCCAGACTCGGGCAAACTCACATCCACAGGCGTTCTCACTCTGGGCTATCTCGTTGTTGTGGTGTATTGGAGCGAGGTCTATACCACCTGTGTGGATGTCGAAGGTCTTGCCCAAGTACTTCTGGCTCATGGCGGAGCACTCTATGTGCCAACCCGGGAAGCCGTGCCCCCAAGGTGCTTCGTAGCCTAGCTCGTTGTTGAACTTCCATAGAGAGAAGTCTCTTTGATTCTTTTTCTCTGAGTTTGTGCCGATGCGTGACTCTGTGGTGCCACCTATACCGCCGAGCTTGCCATAGTGCGGATCCTTAGAGGTATCAAAGTAGAGTCCGTCTGAAGTTTTGTAGACAAAACCTTTTTCCTCCAGAGACCTTATAAGCTCAATATCTTCTTGTATATGCTTGGAGGCTTTGGGCAGATGGTGGGGGAGGCTTATATTTAACTTCTGTATATCCTCCTTGAAGCGCTCTGTGTAGAAGTCAGCAAGTTCCTGCATAGCCTCCATAGTTAGGGGCTTGCCCTCACGCTTGAGTGCTTTGGTCATCTTGTCCTCACCATCGTCGCCATCTCCAGAGAGATGACCTATGTCTGTGATGTTCATTACTTGGGTAACATTGATGCCCGTGTACTCAAAGTACTTCCTAGTCAGGTCTGCCAATATGAAGGAGCGGAGGTTGCCTATATGCACAAAGTCGTAGACGGTAGGACCGCAGTGGTACATCTTGACCTCACCATCCTTCAAGGGCACGAATTGTTCGACCTTGCCTGTAAGAGTATTCTGGAAGGAAATCATTACTCCTAGTATAATGATGAGAATGGATTTAGGAAAGACGTCGCAAAGGACTGCAATAGTCGCGTTGCTCATTGTAGCAACGCTCTCTTATGCTGTTGGGTACAACAGAGGGGAGAGTGTAACCATGCTTGTGGCTGCCCAGAGAGAGCTTCTAAACACTACAGACGGAGAGCCCGAGAAGGTGGACTTCGCCCCCTTCTGGAAGGCTTGGTCTATAGTGAACAACGATTTCGTCCCCACGGGCACATCTACAGTTGCCTCCAACCAAGAGAGAGTTTGGGGAGCTATAGAGGGTATGGTGGGCTCACTTGGGGACCCTTACACTGTCTTCTTCCCGCCTGTGGAGTCCAAGCAGTTCGCTGCCGACATCAAGGGGAGCTTCGGTGGAGTGGGTATGGAAGTAGGGCAAGAGGATGGGATCATAACAGTTATAGCTCCACTCAAGGGCTCACCCGCAGAGGGGGCTGGGCTTCGTGCTGGGGATAAGATACTTAAGGTCGGTGACAAGGAGGTCTCCAGACTCTCGGTAGAGGAAGCGGTGAACTACATCAGAGGACCCGAAGGTACGACAGTGACCCTCACTATAGGTAGAACGGGCAAGACCCCCTTCGACGTGAAGATAGTTCGTCAGATTATTAGCGTACCTATCATTGATACCGAGGAGCTCGAAGGAGGTATCTTCCGCATCTCTCTATACAGCTTCACCGAGAACTCGGCAGTCCTCTTCCGCTCTGCCCTTCGTGAGTTTATCGAGTCGGGGAGCAACAAGCTCATTCTTGACCTACGTGGTAACCCAGGAGGTTACTTGGAGTCGGCACTCGACATGGCTAGCTGGTTCTTGCCTGCTGGCACGCCTGTTATCCGTGAGGACAGAGGTGCAGGTAAGGAGGAGAACGTCTATCGCTCTCGTGGGTATGATATCTTCACCGACAAACTCCAAATGGTGATACTCGTTGATGGTGGTTCGGCCTCGGCATCAGAGATCTTGGCTGGGGCACTCTCCGAGCTTGGTAAGGCGACACTCATTGGTGAGACGACCTTTGGTAAAGGTTCTGTCCAAGAGCTTGTGCCTGTAACTGCCGACACTTCTATCAAGGTCACTATCGCAAGGTGGCTTACACCAAACGGCAACACTATATCCGAGCTAGGTATTACCCCCGAGATTGAGGTGAAGCGTACAGAGGAGGACTTCAAAGCAGGTCGAGACAGACAACTCGAGCGGGCTATAGAGTTTTTAAACACTGGTAAATAAATGAAAGTCGTATTGATCAAAGACGTGAAGGGTGTGGGCAGAATGCATGAGGAGAAGGAGGTCTCCGAGGGCTATGCTATAAATTTCCTAATACCTAAAAAGCTTGCCGTACCTGCCACGGGTGCCGCTGCCTCTGAGGTGAAGAACCTGAAGGAGATGGGTGCCAAGCACAAGGAAGCCGAATTAAAGAAGCTTGAAGCCGAAGTGCACAAACTATCTGACAAGAACGCAAGACTTGTAGCCAAGGTAAATGAGAAGGGGCATCTCTTTTTCGCGCTAGATGCCAAGAAGGTTTCAGAAATTTTAAACAAAGAGGGTGTCTACATCCCAAGCGAACTTATATTGCTCGAGAGCAAGATAAAAGAAGTCGGCACTCACAAGATAGAAGTTAAGATAGGGGAGAAGCGAGCTCACTTCAGCCTAGAAGTAGTTGCAGAATGAAAACAGCAGTTATAATTCATGGTTACAACGATAAGTCTGAATATCTAGATATTAACCGACCGGCAGCCTCAAATGATCACTGGATTCCGTGGATTCAGAGGCAACTTCTTCTTAAGGGTATCGAAGCACAGACCCCAGAGATGCCTGGCTTTTACGAGCCACATTATGATAATTGGAAGAGGATGCTCGAAAGGTTTGATCTAAATGAGGAGACCATCCTTATTGGTCATAGTTGTGGGGGAGGGTTTTTGGTCAGATGGTTGAGTGAGAATAAGGTAAAAGTTGGAAAAGTTGTCCTGGTTGCACCATGGCTTGATCCAGAACAGGAAATTGATCCAAACTTCTTTAAATTTGATATAGACTCAGAGGTTGCACATCGAACAGCAGGTCTCACTATTATGTACTCAATCGACGATCAGCAGTCAGTAATCAAGAGCATTGATATCTTGAAATCAAAGTTAAGAGACGCCAAATTTGTAGAATTCACTGACAAAGGGCACTTCGTCTTGGATAGTCTGAAGACAAATGAGTTCCCAGAGCTTTTGAAAGAAATTCTAGATTAGATAACACTCACAACTTTCTTGCGGAGGACGGAGTTGTCGAAGTGGACCTTGCGCTTGTAGCTCATAGCGACCTTACCATCCTTGAGAGCAAAGAGAGTGTGGTCCTTACCGAGGCCGACGTTCTTACCTGGGAGGACGTCTGTACCGCGCTGACGCACGAGGATTTGGCCCACCTTGGCAGTTGCTCCATCGTTAATCTTGATACCTAGGTATTTTGGATTACTGTCGCGCCCGTTTTTCGTTGTTCCGCCAGACTTTTTTGTTGCCATAGACTATAATTTAACCCAGTGAGTATACCTGAAACCTTCGAATTTGACAATAGGGGAGAGGTCATAAAATATGGCTGGTTTAGGCCATACTTTGTCGCCACCGTCATCGTCCTTGTGGCTCTGCTCTCATTTGGAGTTGGTAGGATGACGGGTACTAATCGTGAGGGGGTAGAGATAAACTTCGACCCCAATACCCTTGGCTCTGTAGAGACCAAACTTCAAGCCTCAACATCAAAAGCGGGGAGTGTTACTGCTTCTGTTAATGGTACCAAGTATTACTACTCTCACTGTGGCAATAACATCGCAGAGAAGAACAGAGTAACCTTCGCATCAGCAATAATGGCGGAAGAAGCTGGGTATACTCTCGCAGCGAATTGTAAGTTAAGATAAGGAGTAATGAAGGCTCTTAATGATAGGTTAGACGATTTTTTGCGCTCGCTCTCGCTAGGGTGGTTCCTTGCGTATAGACAAGTCCGACGTTCCTCCTTCGCCACCACAGCACTCATCGTTTTTGTGATGACTCTGACCTTCCTCAACCTCGTGGTGGTAAGAGGGGTGCTGGTGGGGCTACTCCAAGGAGCGACCAACAACTATAAGGAGCACTATGCTGGAGACATTATCATCACCAACCTCCCGAAGAAGAACTACATCGAGCACAGCTCAAGGATAATAAGCACCATAGAGAGCCTCCCAGGTATTGAGTCCTATACATATCGCTATGCCGAAGGAGGGGAGATAGAGGCCAACTACAAGGAGAGGATACGCCTTACAGACGATGCTAACTCAGCGGGCACGACCATAGTGGGCATAGACCCCGAGAGGGAGGACTTGGTCACTGGGATATCAGACTTCATCATTGAGGGTAGATACTTGGAGCCAGAGGATACAGATGGGATACTCCTTGGAGCGAACCTCTTGCGCAAATACTTGGACATTGAGGCTCCGAACATCTCACTCCTACAAGACGTAGAAGTCGGCGATAGAGTTAGGGTGAATATCGGCGGCTTCAGGAAGGAGTTTGTAGTGTTAGGTATCCTGAAGAGTAAGGCTGACGAGATAGACTTCAGGGCTTTTATCCCTGAGGCCACTATGCGCTCGCTCGTCGGTAGGGGGGACTACAACGTAGACGAGATAGCTATCATCCTTAAGAAGGGAGTAGACAAAAATGAGATGAAAGAGGCGATGCTGAGGTCATCAATTGGAGAGACAGCAAGGGTGCTTACTTGGGAAGAGTCTTTGCCCAAATTCCTTTTGGATATTCAGAAAACCTTTGGTCTTCTTGGTAATGCTATTGGCTCTATAGGGCTCGTCGTGGCCTCTATCACCATCTTTATTGTCATCTTCATCAACGCTATTACAAGGAGGAAGTATATTGGTATCTTGAAGGGTATAGGAGTAAGAAGCGAAGCCATAGAGATGGCATACGTGATGCAGGCTATCTTCTACGCCTTACTTGGTATTGCGATAGGCTTTGCTGTTGTCTACGGCTTCCTTGTCCCGTTTATAGACGCGCATCCCATTAAGTTCCCGTTCTCTGATGGTATTCTTGTGGCCGAGTTGCCAGGGACACTGGTGCGTGGGGGGTTACTACTTGTCGCTACGATAATCGCTGGATTTATCCCAGCAAGGATTGTGGTCAAGCAGAACACGTTAGACGCCATCTTAGGCAAAACAAAATGATAGAAGCCAAATCTTTAGTCAGGAGGTTTAAGAGCGGGGAGGACTTCATATACGCTATCAATGACGTATCCTTCAAGGTGGAGAGCGGAGAGTTCGTCGCTATCACTGGTAGGTCAGGCTCTGGCAAGAGTACTCTTATGTACCAACTTGGTCTCTTGGACCACCCGACTTCAGGGCAGATCATCATAGACGGTGTGGATATCTCCAACTTCGGGGAGAAGGAGAGGACCTCGCTTCGTCTGAACTCCCTAGGCTACATCTTCCAAGACTACGCCCTTATCCCAGAGCTAACAGCTTTTGAGAACGTCCTTGTCCCTCTCCTTATGCAAGGACTCACTGCAGAGGATGCAAAGAGCAAAGCCAAGAAGAGCTTGGAGAGGATAGGTCTAGGTGAGAGGCTAGAACACTTACCCTCTATGCTATCGGGTGGGCAACAGCAAAGAGTGGCAATCGCCAGAGCCATAGCTCATGAACCGAAGATTATCTTTGCCGACGAGCCGACAGCCAACCTCGACTCTGAGTCCTCGCTCTTGGTGATACAAAACTTCAAGGAGCTAAACAGAGAGGGCCAAACTATTTTGATGGTGACTCATGAGCCAGAATATGCGAAAATGTCTGACAGGGTTATAACACTCTCGGACGGCAAGATAGAAAGCGACACCAAACACCGACACCATGCAAAGAATTAGAACTTTTATAAAAAAGAGGAGTAGATGGCAGATAATAGGATTTGTCGTACTTGTGGCATTGGGCTTTGTACTCTTCTCTGGAGGGGATGGGGTGCGTGAGGAGCTCGTGGTAGAGCGTGGGGTTATAGAGCAGGAGGTTATGGCCACCGGCAAGATCCGCTCTGCGGAGGAGGTGGACTTGGGCTTTGAGAGGACGGGCAAGGTAGTGCGAGTGGGTGCAAGGGTGGGAGACATGGTAAACGCTGGTGACACTCTAGTGTTGCTCGACCAAACAGAGCTCCTCGCCAACCTCAAGAAGGCACGAGCAAGCCTTGCAGAGGCAGAGATAAGTCTAGACAAGTCTCAAAAGACCACTGCCCTAGACTCCTCCAACTCCTATGAGAAGCTCTACTCAACCCTGGTAAACACCTATACAGAGGCTAGAGACGCCGTACTCAACACTGGGGACCAATTCTTCAACCAGCCAGAGAGCTACTCGCCATACTTTGAAATAATCTATATATCCAACAGTCAGACATTTAGGTTTTATACAAACGAAGACGATAGAGCAAGAGCTATCTCTGTCAAAAGAGCGGAGATAGGGGACATGCTTACAGAGTGGGAGAATGTAATGAATGCAGTGAGAGCAAGTAAGGGAGATCTCACGAGCGCTGTCCTCCTCACCGAGAGGAATGTCGACACTATCAAGTTCTTCTTGAGTGACTTAGCTTACTTGGTAAACTCCGCTCAAGGCAGTACTCAAACAGAGGAGGGGATACTCGACGGCTTCAAGTCCTCTATTTCGACAGCTCGCACCTCTCTTAATACATCTCTCTCAAGCCTTCTTACTGCCAAGGAAGAGTATTTGAGCTCCCCCAAGCAACTCTCTACAGCCGGCGTAGTGAGCTACGACTCCATCCTAGAGGAGCGAGCCAAGGTAGATGTGGCGCTAGCTGAAGTAGAGTCTCTTGCATCACAACTTGCTAAGACCGTTCTCTCTGCTCCTATCTCTGGAGTTGTCACCAAGCAGGAGGCAAGGGTGGGGCAGATAGTTACCGCTGGTGAGGTTATAGCGTCTGTCATAAGCCAGAGCGCTCTCGAGGTTGAGGCGGATATATCGGAGGTAAACATTGGCAAGGTAAGAGAGGGGAACGAGGTGTTTATAAAGCTAGATGCCTTCCCCAACGATGTGCTCCAAGGTCAGGTGTCGAACATTGAACCAGGGGAGAAGTTGGTCGATGGAGTGGTGAACTACGAGATAACAGTCGCCTTCGTAGGCAGTATACCAGTAGAGCTAAAGAGAGGACTTACCGCCAGCTTAAACATCCAGACCCAAAAGAAGGAGGGAGTGCTAAGAATCCCTGCTTACGCGATAGAAAAGCGTGATGGAGGCCGGTTTGTCACTCTCAAAACCGCTAGTGGGGTAGAGGAGAGGGAGGTCTCAGTGGGTCTAACTGGTAAGGACGGCTTCGTGGAGGTTCTTTCGGGGCTAAATGAGGGTGAGGTTGTCTTGGGGGCTACTATTTAGTCTAGTATTTAAGGGCTTTGTTAAGCCGTAATATATAAAATTATACCACAAAAAGGCTTGACAAACAAGCCCAAAGGTGCTAGTATGTATAGGAATCAGCGAGTGCGCTGATTTTCGTTTCTAGGGGGAGTCTAACCTATGCAGCACCCTGGATTTAGAAGTTTAGCCTATAGTTATTTTACAGCTCGTATCGCTTAGTCTCGCCCTTGCTCTTTCGGGTCAGCCTACTCCTACAATGCTCCACAAGGTAAGTCCTGTGTCGGAGATCGCTAGGGTAGCCGCTACAGACCCCAAAGACATCAAGTCCGAGGACTATCAGCCGATTACGGATCCAAAGAACGTCGAAAGGTTCCTCGGGGATTACTTCTCCGACCTTCCAGAGCTCAAGAAGATAGCCTTCTGTGAGTCATCCTTCCGCCACTACGAAAGTAATGGAGATGTGAGGAGAGGAAGAGTGAACCGCTCGGACGTAGGTGTGATGCAGATCAACGAGTTCTATCACACCAAAGAGGCTAGCGCGCTCGGTATCGATCTAGAAACAATAGACGGTAATGTCGCCTTTGCCCGTCGTCTCTACGAGAGAGAAGGAAGCAGACCTTGGAAGTCATCTTCTCCTTGTTGGGACAAAGTCGAGGATCTCGCAATCAACACAACCGCCAAGAGTTCTCTTAAAAACTAACTCTTGAGGAACACAGCACCCCGCTCTACAAAGGCGGGGTTTGTGTTTGACTAATTCTTTCGACAGGAGCAGAGTATAGGTTGAATTTGTCCCTTCCACCCACCCATCATCCTATCCGGAGGATGCAACATGCATAGCGCTGTCTTCGTCTCGCCCCACCTCATCACAATGGATGGAGGAGTACCGAAGCCTCATGGGAGCAGCAACTCTGGGGGCTACATCACCGTCAACATGCTGGACCGGCAGGCCATGCTCTTCTCGGAGAGAGGGGACCTTCTGAGGGATAGTAAGAACTTCATCCGGCGGATAGAGAGTGAGATGAAGATAGGTCTCCACGAAGTGGAGCGTCTCGTCCTGATCGTCAACACGATTTCCATGAATGTTGTCGAGCCCTTGCTCACGTATCTGCCTCCCGAGAAGATCATCACACTCGTCTGCCCGTGTGCCATGCGGGGGCTCAACTTCGCTGGCAGCCTCCCGGGTATCATCCCCGTGGAGAGATGCAACGATGCAGAGAAGATGTTGGTGATGATCCGTGGTTGGCTCAACTCTGGCAGGTTGCCGATCTCGCGCACACTCTCGGCTGCAGGGAGAGCCTGACTCAAGTACTAGTTCGAACCTCGGTTCGAACTTTTCGTTATAAAAAAGGCGATGCATCACTCTGCGTCGCCTTGGTGCTCAAGCTTGTCTACCCTGCCCAAAGCAATTTTCCAAATAGCTTCGGATGATGGGTGGAGCTCTGTCTCTGGGGGTAGGGCAGTAAGCTCCTCCTCAGAGATATTTCTGACACTCATTTCGTTCGACCTGATGTTTGCGAGTGATTCCTCAAGTATTGAGAGGGCCTCCTCCACTATCGGTGGGGAAGCGCGTAGATGCATCATCAGGTCTGCAACCTCGTGATACGAGAGAGCCACAGATCCTCCATATGTGTGGAACACGTCTATAGATAAAGTTAGCACACATCCTCATAGGGGATTATGGTTTATCAAGGTTGTGGATAACTCTAGGTGCGTCGCACAATATATCTTTTACGACACTACGGTAGAGCTAAAGGGTCTCCCCCATGGATGGAATGTTTAAAAGCCGTCTCGCCTTATACCCTCTCACTCTCATTGCGCTTAAGCTTGATGCTAACGCCATAGTTGTACTACCGTATCTCCTATCGATATTGTCTGTAATTTCAAAAATCTTTTTCCAAACGTCTTTCCTCTTACTTTCTCCAAACAAGTCCTCTTGTATGTGGCTCTCTGGTACCAGGTTGGCCAAAGTGACTCCAGTTGACCTATATAGGCTCTCCTCTTCGTATATACCATCAAATATCTTGAGAACCTCGTTCATTATGAGTGTTGGTGAGCTTGTGGCTTGTGTGAGTAGAGCGTCAATCCTTTTGTATCTAAACTCCTTGGTTTTGAGGAAGATGTAGACATGTTTACCTATTAGCCCAAGTTGTCTAGCATGAGCCGAGACTCTCTCTACATTTCTTGAGAGTTCGGAGAGGATAAAATTTCTATCTCTAGATACTTTGGCAAAGGATTTGGTGGACTGGACACTCTTTTGGTCGCTTGTAGAGTCAGCACTTGAGTTTACGTCATAAATTTTGGTGCCACGAAGCTCGTGCCAAGTCTCGACCACCGGTCTAGAGAAGTTCGACTCTATATAGCTCTTGGGTTTTGATAAAAAGTCATGTGCCGTCCTTATACCGTGCTTGTTGAGCTCGATGGATGTGGATGGACCAATGCCCCAGACAGCGCCTATTTGGAGCTTCTTGAGGATGCTATCTATATTTTCCTTATCGATGATAGTTAGACCATCTGGCTTCTCCCACTTGCTGGCTACTTTGGCCAAGACCTTCGTCTCTCCAAGCCCAATGCTAAACGTCATGCCGAGCTCCTTCTTCAAGTCTCTTCTTATAGCCTCTGCGATGTCTCTGTAAGTAACTCCGGACCTCTCAAGATGTGTAATATCGGCAAAGCACTCATCTATAGAGTACTCCTCGACCACATCGGTGTAACGTCGCACAATATCGTACATCCTTTGGGCGAACATGCCATAGACGTGGTACTGCGACCCGACCACAATCGCTGTTGGGTATAGCCTCCTAATCATAAACACAGGCATACCACGGTGTATCCCAAGAGCCTTAGCCTCCTTACTCATGGCAGTGGCTATCCCCCGCTCGTGACCTGTCACTACAGGTTTACCCTTGAGCTTGGGGTTGAGAGCTACCTCGCATGAGGCGAAGAAGGAGTCCCCGTCGATATG
>JACCDV010547762.1_pt1 | contig 21252 bp, 19 predicted proteins | sample 7446131 | NCBI WGS metagenome assembly JACCDV01 (sample SAMN15323448, study PRJNA562643) | freshwater metagenome | isolation source: river surface water | place: USA:Blue River Watershed | collected 2017-08-17 | reverse complement strand
GGGGGCCGGGGGGGGGGGGGGGCGAAGGGGGGTGAGTGCCGCGCGGTTGGCCGCGTCTTGTGCACCGATGTCGGGGCGCTGGGGCAACACCGGGGGGGCGACGCCCTGCAGGCCGGGCGCGGCCATGCCAGGGGCAGTGCCGAAGCCCGCCACGCCGGCGGCGGCACCAGCTTGCTGGGCATTGGCCAGACCCGCTGCGCCCGGGATCAGATTGGCCGCGCTGGCCGGCACCTGCGCCTGCACGCTGCCCAGACACAGGGACAGGCCCAGGGACAAGGCAGTGGCACGTAAAGCGGTACTCAAGGGCAGTCGCGGCAGCAGTGGCTGTGTGGACATGGGCAAGGGGTGGGGGTGGGTAAGGAAGGACGGAATCTGGGCCAGGCAGGCTACCGCAGTGTTGGGCACTTGTGTGGTGCGAAACACTGCGATTTTGTCAATGATGTGAGCCCTGTGTGACCAGGATCTGACAGTTTGGTCTGTCAGCATCGGCAACATAAGGAAAGCTTTTGATTGTATGTAGTTTTTGTCACGGTTCGAGGGATCAGACGGGACTCTTACAATGCACCGCACGACCGACTACCACAGGAGCGCCAGCTTGCGAACCATCTGGATTTTGGGGGGCTGCCTGGGTTTCATGACCTGCGCCCCGGTCTGGGCCAACCCGGCCGACCGTTGGGACCAGGCCTCCACCGTCATGGCCGCTGGCCTGCCGGCACTGGCCGGCGTAGCCACACTGGCCCAGAATGACACCGAAGGCACGCGCCAGCTGGTGCTGATCACCGGCTCGGCGCTGGTGGCGACCGAATTGCTCAAGAATACTGTCCACTCCACACGGCCAGACGGCTCGGACAACAAGAGCTTTCCTTCTGGCCACACCGCCGTCGCCTTTTCTGCCGCCGCCTTCATGGACCGCCGCTACGGTGAGCCATGGACCCAGCGCTACGGCGCCTGGACCGTGCCCGCCCTGTACGGCGTGGCCGCCCTGACCGGCGTAGCCCGGGTCGAGGCCCACAAGCACCGCTGGACCGATGTACTGGCAGGCGCCGCCCTTGGCTACGGCGCCGCCCGCTTCTGGACCGACCCAGTGCAAGGCGGCCGCGTGAGCGTGATCCCCGCACCGCACGGCGTGGCGGTGGGGTGGATGCGGGACTTTTAAACCATGACCCAACCCAGCCGCCCTGCCCGCGCCGCTTCGCGTCTGGCCTCTTTCGGCCATGCCCTGCGGGGACTGCGCGTGTTGGTGTCACAGCCCAATGCCCGCATCCACTGCGCGGCTGCCGCCGTGGTGGTGGCGCTGGGGTGGTGGCTGGGCGTTTCGGCCATGGAATGGGTGGCCCTGGTGCTGGCCATCGCTTTGGTCATGGGCGCCGAGGCACTGAACACCGCACTCGAATACGTGGTCGACCTGGCCAGCCCCGAATGGCACCCCCTGGCCCGCGATGCGAAAGATGTGGCTGCAGCTGCCGTGCTGGTGTGCAGCATCGGGGCTGCGGTGGTGGGGGGGATGGTGTTGGGGCCTTACCTGGTCTAAAACCGTCTGGGGTGAAAGACCTACAGCGATGAACGAAGTGTCAATGTCAGCCGCAGGCTGTGGCGCTGGTTGGCTTGGGTTTCGGGCCCATCGCTTAGACTGATCCACGACACCTCGGGCACCCAGACCTTTCTTTGCCAATGCACTGACTGCGAGGCAGATAAGCCGAGCAACTTGCCATGCGGCGCCTGTGCACCCGGGTATCCGGCGCCCAGACTCCAGTGAACCTGTCCGCTGTGGACTTTGACCATGCGCTGTTTCTCAGCGTCCATCCAGCCCACAGTGGTGACCTGGCTGCCTCCGCCCTGGGCACTGCCGATCCAGCGACCGCCATGGGTATAGCCTTGTGTGTAGACACCGTTCTGGTAACCCGGGAACTGAGGCTTGGTGTCCCAGGGCATGCTGTAGGCGTTGGTGTCGACATATTCTGCAAACATGCGGTACCGACCCTGCCCGTAGCTGCGCTCCAGCCCCCAAAGGCTCATGAACTTGGTCGGCACGGGAAAGGCGTCGCCTGCAGCGTCTTCGCCCATGGCTTGCGCATAGGCGGCGCATGCGCCCCAGGACAAGGGGCAGCGCACCCGCAGGTCGTATCCTGCAATCTGGCTGCTGCTGTCGGGCGGGTCCCCAGGGTTCTGGTTGACCTCCAGCCCGACAAAAGACTTGAGAAAGTTCCTGAAGCCTGAGGGTCGGCCTGCCCCCTCGACCTGCATGCCGCGACTGAAACCCAACTCGAGCCAGGGCAGGGGCTGCATGGTCAGACGGGCCCCGGAAAAAAGATAGCCTTGCGGCTGATTCGAAACCACTGCAGGGTCCTGCGCGCGTGCAACAAAAACATCCAGGTTCCAGGGGCCCATCCAATTCAGCCAGCGACTTTCAGATGGGGCGGCACTGGCGCGCTGTACTCCCACACCGTTCCATGCCGGAATGTTGTGACCATTGACCAGGCTGCTCTGCCATCCGGGCCCCCACCAGTGGCGGTGAGAAAAAGCCTGCAGATTCCACCCCTGCCAGCCCATGACCAGCGCAGAGCCATCCAGGCGGGCCTGGTAACGGCCTTCCGTACCAAAGCCAGAGACATCGGTGGCCAGGGAGTTGGAGGTTTCTTCCAGCCGGGCACCCAGACGCCCTGCCAATGAAAACGAACCGGCCTGCAGACGTTTTTCGGGTGAAACCACCTGGACGCTGCTGCCGGGCGTGTAGTCTTCGGCGAACCCTGTCAATGCCTCTGCGCGGTTGCGCGCGTTCAGGGTGAGCGTCGCACCCTGTAGTTGGCGCAACTCTCGCAAGACGGCCTGCCGCGTGCTCTCGAGGTCAGTTTTTGCATTGAACCAAACCGCCGGCAGGCGATCCATCGCTTCAGTCACGGCAGCCATAGGCAAAGGCCAGTGGGTCATGGGCAGCTGCAGCCCCCCTTCATCCACAAGACGCTGCAAATGGTGCCGAACTTGCCAACTGGGGGTGTAGGGCGCGCTGGCGGCCGTCTGAGCGACTACGAGCACCGGAGACATGCTAAGTACTGAAGACACCAAAACCCGTACTGTCAATTTCATAAGTATGCGGACTGTAAAATTTCAAGTGTAAGCGTTGTTACTTGGAGACTGCTGCCAGATTCACGCATCCAACTATAGGGCACAGGAGGCGCTCGTCTCGCGCAACAGCAGCGCAAAGCAGTAGGTTCTCTGAGTGATCAGGTCACTTTAGGATCAACGACACGGATGCCACCATGTTGAGAGTATCGGATTACATAATCTACTCAACTACATTCATCTCAATCAGCCTTAAATCCATAAAATATTAATTGAACATATAGATTTTATTTTAAATATATAAATTGATGAAATATAGAGCCGAAATAGACGGACTACGCGCCATAGCAGTAATCTCTGTCATTGCCTATCACAGCAATATCAAGATTTTTACTGGAGGCTTTATAGGTGTAGATATATTTTTCGTAATCAGCGGATTTCTGATCACCTCTATATTGCTCAATGATCTTACATCAAATAAATTTTCTATAAGTTTTTTTTACAAAAAAAGGATACAACGCATCTTCCCTGCGCTTTTCTTCGTTATGTTAACCTGCTTACCATTCGCATGGCTTTGGCTAGCACCGAGTGATATCAAGTCTTTTGCAAAAAGTTTAATAACAACACCCCTGTTTATTTCTAATTTCCTATTTTTCAAACAATCCGATTACTTCAGTCCAGACAACGAGCTTAAACCCCTTATACACACGTGGAGCTTAGCGGTCGAAGAACAATTCTACCTGCTATTTCCTCCGCTCATTTTTTTATTATGGAACTCATGCAAGAAAGCAATTACACCGATTTTAATTATCCTATGCATAATTAGCCTCATTGTTTCAGAATACACATTAAATACCAATCCTGAATTAGCCTTTTACATGCTACCTACGCGGGCATGGGAGATTGGACTGGGATCAGTAGTCGCAACATATTCACACAACAACAGCGACAAGGATCAAAAGATATTAACGAAAAATCTGGGCGCCCTTGCTGGAGCCCTCTTGATTTTATATTCATTATTATTTTTCAGCAATGAAACCACCTTCCCAGGTCTAAATGCAATACCCTCCACGCTAGGAACCGCATTAATTATCTTTTTCGGGACTCATGAAACATATGTCGGGAAAATATTAAAATTCAAGCCATTCGTCTATATTGGCTTGATAAGTTATAGCGCCTACCTTTGGCATCAACCATTGTTTGCATTTGCACGCATCAAAAATGATTTAATCCCCCTCTCAGCAACATATCTTATAGCCATTACATTTGTGTTAGCCTATTTGACCTGGAAATTTATAGAGCAGCCTTTCAGAAACAATAAAAGATTCACCAAAAATCAAATCTTCACCTACGCTCTGATTGGCAGCATATTTTTTATCATAATTGGAGTGATCGGAAATGCCGAAAAATACTTCAGGAAGTACCGGTTGCATTCGGCAGATCATATCAATCTATTCAATACAGTCAAATCAAGCCCCATGCGCGCAAAATGCCATACGGGCGGAGAAAGTTATTTGTCGCCACAGAACGCGTGTGAATATTTCAGCAAGAATGTTGAGGTAGCAGTCATGGGTGACAGTCATGCTGTCGAGTTGGCATACTCTTTGGCAACTGAACTTGAAAAGTATGGTATTGGCATAAAACACCTTTCTTACAGTGGCTGTCGACCCATTTATCAGGCAATTGACAATAAATCCGGATGCGCACGTTGGACAAGCGATAGCTTAGATTACATTTCAAGAAATTATAATATAAACACAGTAATTATATCCTATCGAATCAACCAGTATCTTTTTGGGAAACACGAAAAAATCTATCCACAATTGCCAAATGAAATATCTGAAGCAGAACGATCAGAAACATGGAACTCTCTTGTTTTGTTGCTTAACCATTTACAAAATTCTGGAAAAAAAGTATTTTTTATCATGCAAGCTCCAGAAGTAAAAAAACAAGCAGAAGATTTAATTTTTTCAAGAAAAAATATCCGAGATAATGTAGAAAGCGTCCCACTAGACTGGTGGAATAATCGAAATTCCTATGTCATGAAAAATTTAAAATCGATTCCAAAGGAGGTCATAGTCATAAATCCAGCCGACAGCTTTTGCGATGATAAAAATTGCTATCTAACTGGAGGTGGAGAATCATTTTATTTCGATGATGACCATATGTCGGTAGCTGGGTCTAAAATTATAGCCAACCGCATCATTCAAGTCATGTTGCGATAATAGAATTTAAGTTTGGCCTGCATCAACTTTCGCTTATAATGCATAAAATTATTGCTTTTATATGAAAATTACAGTCGTAGGAACAGGCTATGTGGGCCTATCATTAGCAGTGCTGCTGGCCCAACAGCACGAAGTGAAAGCGCTGGACATCGACCCGAGCCGCGTTGCGCGGCTCAACGCCCGCCAGCCCACAGTGGACGATGCCGATGTTGCGCATTTTCTCGCCGAGCACCCTCTTTGCCTGCGCGCCACCACCGACCGCGCCGAGGCTTATGCCGACGCCGAGCTGGTGGTGGTGGCTACGCCCACCGATTACGACACCGAGAGCAATGCATTTGACACCAGCTCAGTAGACGCGGTGCTGGACGATGCTTTTGCCTTGGCGCCCTCTGCCCTGGCGGTGGTGAAGAGCACGGTGCCAGTCGGTTACACCCTGGCAGCGCGCGCGCGACTGGGCTGGTCCAATGTGGTGTTTTCGCCGGAGTTCTTGCGCGAGGGCCAGGCTCTGCGTGACAACCTTTACCCCAGCCGCATCGTGGTAGGGGAGAGGTCTAAGCGCGCCCAGGCCTTTGCTGAGATGCTGCTCGCAGCCTCGCTCAAGCCAGACACGCCAATTGTGCTAACCGACAGTACCGAGGCCGAGGCAATCAAGCTTTTTGCGAATACGTATCTCGCGATGCGGGTGGCCTACTTCAACGAGCTAGACACCTACGCCATGGCGCAGGGACTGGACACACGACAGATCATTGAAGGCGTGTGCCTAGACCCGCGCATTGGTGCGCACTACAACAATCCCAGTTTTGGCTACGGCGGCTATTGCCTGCCCAAAGACACGCAGCAATTACTAGCCAATTACTCTGCGGTGCCGCAAAACATGATTCGGGCGGTGGTGGACTCGAACACCACACGCAAGGACTTTTTAGCGATGGACATCGTTAAGAGGCACCCGAAGGTGGTGGGCATTTACCGCTTGGTGATGAAGGCAGGGAGCGACAACTTCCGCGCCAGCAGCGTGCAAGGCATCATGAAACGCATCAAGGCGAAAGGGATTGAGGTGGTGGTGTACGAGCCCATGCTGGCGGAACAGCGTTTCTTCAATAGCGAGGTGGTGCGCGACTTGACCGCCTTCAAAGCCCGCTGCGATCTGATCGTCGCCAACCGCCGCACTCCCGATCTGGCCGACGTCTCAGACAAGGTGTACACGCGGGATGTGTTTGGTGGGGATACGTGAACAACAACAATTCAAGCTAGCATAAAAAATGCGAAAAATAATACAACGAGTCCTCAATAGTCTCGCCAAAAATCCATTGCCAATGAAATCCCAGATGCGGTTCAGGATGTTTTAGACTATTCAAAAAATCAGGAACTACCGGAACACAATGGATAACGCTATGGATAGCCATCAGAAAAATAAAGAAACATAAACCTACTTGGATATTAGAGTTTGGAACAGGCTCTTCCACATTGGTGCTAGCTGCGACTATCTCATGCTTAAAAAGACAAGACCCTAACTACGATGGGCGGATTATCAGCATGGAAAGCATGCCTGTGTGGTATGAAATAGCAGTAAAGAACTTACCCAAAAAATATAAAGATATAGTACAGAATATATACGGACCAAGGAAAAAAATATGATATGGCAATGTTTAGAGGATATATACACTCAAACATACCTCAAAAAGACTATTCATTTATATTGATTGATGGCCCGGCGTTTCAAGATGAAAAAGGCATTACATTTTGTGCAGATGTGTTTAAAATTATGGAAATTTTCTCAATCTCAAATCATACATGGGTGTGTCCGATAGAAGAGCATCATCAGTATGGGTGATACAAAAGATTTTTGGTCACAAAATCTGCAGGTATTGACATAGCTTGTTTGTCGCAGAGTTCTCTATACCGAAAATAGACCCATTAAACGCAGAACTCAACACACCCAAGCATTTTAAAACACACCTCAATGGATCGATTGATTTCATAAAGTTCAAACAATAATCTTGGCAATCAAATTTGCCTACTGATTACTATCCCAGTAATTTTGCATCCAAGAGACCGCACCCCAGCCCATATGAGGAAATTTGTCCCAGAACAGGGGCCCACCAGTTATGAGATCTTTGGGGCGTGGAGTGCCGTGAAATGCAATCATACGAGTGGTTATAGGCGGAGTCTTCGGCTCAAGAAACAAGTCCAAGACCACTGGCCGCCTGAGCGTGCGCTTGAAGCTGATGATCCAGCCTTCGGGCCAAAACGCCATGTCTCTGATGTGCGTGGCCACATAAGCCTGCTCAGTGCGAAACGACTTCATGATCGAAGCCTTGTCGCGACGAAACTGATCGACGATATGTCCCCATTGACCCAATTCGTAGCAAATGGCTGCAGACCCGAACTCGGTTGGATGACCACCACGCCCCCACCCAGGCCCAGCGTTCAAACCTACAAAAGGTTTATCAATCTCAAAAAAGCCATCCAGATCTCGAAGAACCACCATATCGAGATCAATAAACAACGCCCGACCTTTGAGCCCGTGGAAATGGGCATCAAATAGACCAATTTTGGGCCACACTCCGCCAACAAACCATTCCTGCGGTGTTAGGCCAATATCGGGTATAGGGAAACCTTCGACATCGGGATGAAGACCTGCACCATCGTCTGTCAAGCAAATAAATCGAAAATCACCTCGCAAGGATGATTTGACAGCATTGAACAACACGTTGACGTACGTTGACGGATACACCGTTCCGTACTTCATGCAAACAACAAATCGCTGCATCACAGGTCATCCTTTTGCAAATGTGACCGGCATTTCGTTCAATAGCAGCTTGGCTACTGTCGCAGCCACTCGCTTGATATTTCCAGGTTCATCGTAGTCTTTGGCTCGATCCTTGTAGAGCAACTCAATGATGCCAGGATGACACGCCGCCTGAAGGTTGCCGGCGGCTGCTTCCAACTCCGCGTGATCGAACTGATGCGAGGCAATCGCCTCTAGGTCCACACCTTCATGCCACTGAAAAACGCCGGGGAAACTTTTGTACCAAGCGCCACCAAAAACCAACACTGGTTTGCCTTTTCGAATGGCCTCCCAACCCGCCGTGCCACACACCGTTGCAGTCAATTGAGCCCGGGAAGACAGCTCGTACGTGCTGGTGTCCAGAGGCACCAACTGGACCCCTTTGATGCGCGTCAGTCGATGAAAGAACAACGGTCCGCGCGCATATGTGCCTTGTCGTGGATTGTCTTTGACATAGATGCGCCATCCCTCTGGAAGGGATCTGGCGACCGCCTCTATCAACAACAATTGATCGCGAAACAAGCCTCCCAACGATTGGGTTGACATTTCAGGCTGATTGTGCAGCGGCACGTATACAAACTTGGCATCCCAATCGACTGCCTTGCCTTCAAAATCCCCCAAATGTTCGAAATAGGCCAACTCATTTTCATGAAAGAACTTGGCAAAGGGATCTCGCCATTTGGGCAGTGAAGCATAAACATTCGCGATGCGACGAATGAGCCCAAATACATAGGGCAGATTCAATATTTTCGCAGGTCTCTTTCTGATAACGAATTCCAAGCATCGAAGGACTTGTGTCACACCGATACGCCCGCGCTCTCCCGATTTTTGCCAATCTGCACTCATGTAGAACAAATCCGGAGCAGAGCCTTTTTCTATTGACAATGGCTCTCCCTTTGGCGCCCGCGGATTCAGATGACCAAAATCTTCGATGGAGTGCATCGAAAAGAAACTATCAGCAAAAAAGGTTTGACTGATGACAAGCGTCTGAAGTCCAAGCGCTTTGGCCACCTGGTACAAAACCATATCCGGCCCAAGGTGCGGAATATTCATGAACAGGACATGGGTTATTCCGCGGGCTTCAATTTCTTGCGCGTAGGCTTCGGACAAGACATGGTAATAATCTAGGTAGTCTTGTATGCTCGTCAAATTGTGAGAGCGGTAACGGTAGCTGGACGAATTCCTATGAAATTGCTCGACGCCAATTTCGAGCATTTTTTGAAATTCTGGTGAAGCCAGCAAAGGTATGTTTGCCCCCTTAGACAAATGGCTCTGTATCAGATGCCCTTTTCTACCCAGTCTCACTTCCATTCTAGACAAGCAGGCCGAATGGAAATCTGCATCTTTGTCCCCAAGATGCAATTCGAGCTGCATCTGATTGGCCGACAGATTTAAGATCTCGTGAAGAATTTTTTTTCGCAGATCGCCCCGCCCTTCAACCATCAGCTTGATCATCAATCAATCCTCAATCAATAAATTTTTCTTGGACGGCAGTGCCATTCCATTTTTTACAAGCCAAAAGAATCTGCGGAAATAGTTAGCCGCCTTCAATCTGTAATGAGGCATGCGCTTGTACCACTTAAACTTCTTTACCGATGAAAAACCAACACCCGTGATGGTGCTGATGTTTCCGTCGTCGGTGTGACTTGCCCATGGCTCCATGCCCAGCAATCGATACTGGTGATGAAAGAATCTGTTCAGTTCATGATCCAGCGCTCTGGTTTGAGGACCAATATTGGCCAGCAGCTTGGCGGCGATATCCTTGCTGATCAAGTACGCGGCATTGCCAGTGAATGGCCCGATGTAGGCGTTTAAATTCCAACGCTCAATTTTGCCTTGTGAGATTGGAATTTTGGCGCGGACACAATTGAATCGAACAACATCCCAATGCCGACGACCACGGTAAGCCGCCGACAACGCTTCTAAAAAGTCGTCGTGGAATATCACATCATCCTCAAAGATCAATGCGTATTCATATGGTGAGCTGAGAAACTCACGCCACACCCCCTGGTGGGATGCATAGACACCCAGTTTGCCCGGCAATATGGGGCTGCCCATGTTTTTTGCATAGGCCTCTGGATTCGCATTTTTTATCAGTTCGTCATAATGCTGTTTGCCATTGACTGCCTCAAACAGCTGCCAGGGCAAACCCATGGCGTCTAGCTGACTGGCCATGTGCTTCAGGCGGTCCTGATTGGCAGGAAGGTTGATCACCCAAATGCCAATTTTTTGAAAATCTGGGTTCATGAATCAGACAAAGCTTTTTTGCATAGTAGACAGCCAGAACGATGGTGCCTGAATGATGGCAACAAACGAGCTTGATGCCGAGCCACGACCAAACCCATCGCTGGCCGCACCGTGTGTGGACCATTTTTCCGACAACCATGTCGCGATGTAATGCGCTTCGGTGGCGGCGCATGTGGTCACCGAATCCGCTTGCGCCCGGTTGTTTTGCCGCGTGCCCACGTCCAAGCTCGGCAGGCCGAGGAATGGCGCTTCGCGCACACCAGCGCTGCTGTTGCCCACCATCACCGCCGCGTTTTTCATCAGCTCGCTGAAGTAGTTGAAGCGCATGGACGGGATGAGGCGAAAGCGCTCGGGGGGGAGCTTTTCGAGCACGGCAAAAATGTCTTCAGTGCCTGGGTCGTTGTTGGGCGCGATAACCACAAAGCACTTGCCACTGGCCTCCAGCGCTCCAAACAGCGAAGCCGCCTGGGCGCCGATGGTGTCGCGTTCAGACGTGACGGGGTGAAACACGGCGATGCCGTAGTCGTCAAACGGAATGGCGTAGCGGGTTTTGACTTCTTCAATGCTCACGCCGGAGGGGCGGGCGTGGGTGTCCAGCTCGGGCGAGCCGATGTTGAACACCCGATCCGGCGATTCGCCCAGCGCCAGCACGCGGGCTTTGGCCGATTCGCTGCTGACGAAGTGGGTGGCGCAGAGTTTGGTGTTGCAGTGGCGGATGCTCTCGTCGATGGTGCCGGACACTTCTCCGCCCTCCACATGGGCCGAGCGGATGTAGCGCATGGCACACACAATGCTGGCGGCCAGGGCTTCTACGCGGTCGCCGTGGATGATGACCAGGTCGGGCCGATGCTCATGCACAAAGTCCGAAAAACCGAGGATCGTTTTGCTCAGGATGAACTCCAGCGCGTCGCCCTCGCGCTGGTTCACAAATTCGAAGAACTCGGCACCGGCAAAGCGTTTGACCTCGAGCCGGGTTTCACCATAGCGCCCCATCATGTGCATGCCGGTGATGAAGAAGCTGATGTGAAAGCCGGCGTCTTGCGCGGCCTTGGCCAGCGGCTCGAGCTTGCCGTAGTCGGCCCGGGTGCCGGTGACAAACAACAGGCGCTTGCCGGTCACGGCTTCGGCCACTGCGGGCGCTACAGCGCTCATGCCTGCGGCTCCACGCCGTCCAGGTCAGACCACTTGAGTTGCTGGTTGCGCTTCAGGGCGCTGAGCGTGCGGGCGCCGATCAGGCGATCAAAGTGCTGGACAGAGATTTCGCCCGAGCCGGGGCGGCGTGCCCAAATGTCTTTTTCGGTGATGACGTGGCCGGCGGGCAAGTCGCGATCGGCCACGATCGAGCCGCGGGCAAAGCGGTACACATCTTCTTCAGGCGCGGTGCGCACCTTGGGGTTGCGCAAGGCGGTGTGGATCTCGCGCGAGCGGTCGACAATGAAACGCAGCTCGGCCGGGTCCATGGAGCAGCTGATGTCCGGGCCCTTGCGGTAACGGGTATCGGTAAAGTGCCGCTCCAGAATGCAGGCACCCAGCGCCACCGCGCTCAGGGCCATGCTGGGGCCAATGCTGTGGTCGCTGAAGCCGACAACAGCGTTGGGAAAAGCCTGGCGCAGTTCGGTGATGCCCTGCAGGCTCACGATCTCGGGCGGCGAGGGGTAGAGGTTGGTGCATTCGAGCAGCGCGTAGTCCACACCAGAGGCATCGAGCGCGGCCACCGAAGGACGCAGACTGTCGATGGTCTGCATGCCGGTACTCATGATGACGGGCTTGCCAAAACTGGCGATGTGGCGGATCAGCGGCACGTGGTTGCATTCGCCCGAGCCGATCTTGAAACCGGCCACACCGATCTCGGCCAGAAAGTCGGCCGCCGCACGTGAAAACGGGGTGGAAATGTAAATCAGGCCCAGGTCTTCTGCGTGTTTTTTGAGGGCGATTTCATCGTCCTTGGACAAGGCGCATTCCTGCATCACGTCCCAGATGGATTTGTCGGCGTTGGGCGGGAAGATGCTTTTGGCCTCGTCGGTCATTTCGTCATCAACGAAATGCGTCTGGTGCTTGACCATTTCGCAGCCCGCCAGTCGGGCCGCAGTGACCATGGCCTTGGCCACTTCCAGGCTACCGCCGTGGTTGATGCCAATCTCGGCAATGACCAGGGGCGGATGTTCGGGACCAATGGCGCGGTGGGCGATTTTCATGGGAGTGTGCTCACAAAAGCTTAACTGGACAGTGCTGCGTAAAACCGCAGGATGGTGTTTTTCATGGGGCCGAGGGTGCGCTCGCTCCAGACCAGGTGTCGGCCCTTTTCATCGATGATGACATCGCCCTCGGCCAAGGCCATCAATTTTTCGGGTTTGATCAGCAAGCCATTGAGGGTGACGGCGAGCTGCCCCGCGCGACGTCGCCGCACCCAGGGCAGCCAGGCCTTGATGTACAGCCAGGCTGGCCAGGGGAACATGTATTCACCCGGGAACTTGACCACATCGGTCTTGGGGATGGCGCGCATATGGGGCTGCGCCACCCAGCTGATGAAGCGCTCATCGGCCACCATGGGCCGGAACTCGAAGTTCGGGTGCTGCGCATAGAGCCGCATGAACGCCTCGGCAATAAAGTGGCAGTGCGCCGGGTGGAACACCACCACCGAAGAATTGCCCCGCGCATAGCGCCGGCCCTGGGTGCGGCGATGCAGCCAGCGACCCAAGGGGCCAAACGGAATGATGGCGCTTTGCAAGATGGCAATCGTTTGCGGGCTGCGCTGCAGGCGCAGCAGACGGCCCATGTCGCCCAGCACGATGGTGTCCAGATCGATGTAGATGGCCGGCAGGTCGGTGGCAAGCACGCCTTGCTCGAACATGGCCAGCTTGGCCTGGCAGCCCGAGCGCTTGAGCGGTGCATCCAGCCAGTGCTGCGGGTGCGCGATGCACTGCACTTGTGGGCGCAGGCCTGGTCGCTCACGGTCCGTCAGCAGCACAAAACGCGCGCAGCCGGGACTGTGCTCGGCCACGCTGTCCACCAAACGGTTGACGATGTCAACGCCGTATTTGTCGCCCCAGCAAATCAGGACGCATTGCCATGCGGGCGCGTGGGTTGGGGTGGAGGTCATGAAGTCAGCAGTTTCTCGCAGCGTTCAAAGTCGGCCAGCGTGTCGATGTCGTGGCTGCGCTCGGCGGGCATGGTCACGCTGCCGATGCGCTCGCTCACAAAGCTGCCCTGGGCCATAAACCATTCGGCCTGCAGCGCATAGACCGCGCCGTTGGGTTTGTAGACCGGCGGCAGGCTCTGGCGGTTGGCAAAACAGTGGGCCGGGCTGGACAGCGGCACAAAGCGGCCATCGGCTTGCACCTGGCCCCACTTGAGCACACCGCGGTCGGCCTCGGTGACCGACATGACCAGATTGAAAGCACCGGTCGCCAGGGTCTGCAGCGCGGCCTGCACATCGGCCACCTGGCGCAGCGGCGAAGTGGCTTGCAGCAGTACCACCGGGCCCTGCACCTGCGCGGCCTGCAGCACCTGCAACAGCACCGGGGCCATGGGCACCTCGTCGCCGCAGAGCTCGGCCGGGCGCTGCAAGGCCTGCACACCCGGCGGGTGTGATGCGGTCAGGACCTCAGGGATGTCGGTGCTGATCAGCACGCGCCGGGCACCTGCGCGCAAGGCCAGGTCCACCGCGTGGCGGTACAGGGGCTTGCCCGCCAGGGGGCGGACGTTCTTGCCGGGCAGGCCTTTGGAGCCCCCACGCAGGGGAATCACGGCAGTCCAGTCGGTGGGGGTGGCGGGCATGGGCGTAACTATACTCAAGGGCCACCCCTGTTTTGCTTGCGAATGACCTCCCCCCGCCCTGCCCCCTTGCCTGCTTTTCCGTCCTTCGGGCTGGGCCTGGCCATTGCGGTGTACGAGCTGCTGTGGCACCTGCTGCTGCCGGTGGTCGTGCTTTTGCTGTGGCGACGCGGCGCCAAAGAGCCTTTGTACCGGCGCTTTTGGGGCGAACGGTTTGGCGCGGTGCGGTGCACCCTGCAGCGACCGGTGTGGGTGCATTCGGCTTCGATGGGCGAGATGCGCGGCGCAGCGCCCTGGATACAGGCGCTGCTGGCGCAAGGCGTGCCGGTGTTCCTGACCACGCTCACACCCGCCGGGCGCCAGACGGCCGACAAGCTGTTTGGCGAGGCCATGCGCCGGGGCCAGTTGCAGATGGCGTATGCCCCGCTGGAACTGCGCTGGGTAGTGCGCCGGTTTTTGCGGCGGGTGCAGCCACGCTGCGCCGTGATGACCGAGATCGACACCTGGCCGGTGCTGCTGGCCACCGTGCGGCGTGCCGGTGTGCCCGTAGCCATGGCCAATGCCCAGTACCCGCGCGCCAGCTTTGAGCGCGATCTGCGGCGCTGGGGCGGATTCAGGGCTCGGCTGTTCAAGGGCTACGAGCTGGTGATGTGCAAGTCGGACCTGCAGGCGCAGCGCTTTGTGCAGGTGGGCTGCCCGCGTGTGGCGGTGGTGGGCGAAACGCGCTTTGAGTTGCCCGTCTCGCAGGCGCAGCTGGATGCCGCCGCGCAGACAGTGCAGGCCGGCGGGCTGCAAAAGCGGCCTGTGGTGTGCTTTGCCAGTGCCATTGTGGGCGAGGACGAGATTTTCATCGGCACCATGCAGCGCATGCAGCACACCCTGGCACAGCAGGGCCAGCCTGCGCCGCTGTTTGTGTATGTGCCGCGCAGCCCGCAGCGTTTTGATGCGGTAGCCGACTTGCTGCAAGGCGCAGGTTTGCGCACCCTGCGCCGCAGCCAGGCGCTTGACGCTGCGCTGCACTGGCACCAGGCCCACGACTGGACGCAAGTGGATGTGTTGCTGGGCGATTCGATCGGCGAGATGTATTTTTATCTGGCGCTCAGCCAGGTGGTGGTGGTGGGTTCGTCGTTTGGCGACCGTGCGGTGCACAACATCATTGAGCCGCTGGCGATCCACAAACCCGTGTGGACCGGCCCCAGTGTGCGCGGCATCGAATACCCGGCCATCGAGGCCCTGCAGGCCGGCGTGCTGCACCACGCACACAACGGCGATGACCTGGCCGATCAGCTGAGCATGGTGCTTGGCAATCCGGCGGCCTATGCCGCACTGGTGGAAAAAACACGCCACTTCAATGCTGCGCATGCGGGCTCGGTGGCGCGGCACATGGCCGCCTTCTGGCCCTGGTTGCAGGAACGCGAAGCCCCATGAAGCCCCGCCGCGCCCTGGCCCTGCGCCTGTACACCGGCCTGTTTGAAGCGCTGACGCCGTTGTGGCGACGCTGGACAGCACGCCGCCTGAACACCGGCAAGGAAACACCGCTGAGCCTGGACCAGCGCTGGATGCGCCAACACCCGGCCCGACCCGCCGGCACCCTGGTCTGGGGCCATGCAGTGGGCGTGGGCGAGGCCCTGGCCCTGGCCGGTCTGCTGCGCAGACTGCAGTCGGAGCGGCCGGATCTGCATTTCCTGATCACCACCACGGCCCGCACCTCGGGCCAGGCCCTGGCGCAGCAGCGGCTGGGACCGGCTTTTGTGCACACCTTTGCGCCGGTTGACACGCCCAGCAATGTGACGCGGTTTCTGGACCATTGGCAGCCCGACCTGGCCCTGTGGTGCGAAATGGACCTGTGGCCTGCCTTGATCGAGGCGACCGCCCAGCGCGGCATTCCGCATGTGCTGGTGAACGCACGGCTGAATGCGCGATCTGCAGCCCGTCGGCGCCGGGGTCGCTGGCTTTACGCCCCCTTGCTTGCAGGCTTTGACGCCCTGTGGGCGCAAAACGCCGAGACCGCCGGGCACCTGCAGGCACTGGGTGCACCGCCAGCGCGCATCCAGATCACCGGCACGATCAAGGCCATGGTGCCCCCCTTGGCCGTGGACCCGGCCGAGCTGGCGTGCTGGCAAGCCGCGCTGGGCAGGCGCCCGGTCTGGGTGCTGGCCTCCAGCCACCCGGGCGAAGAAGAACTGGCCCTGGCCGCCCATGCGGTGCTGCGCGAGCGTCACCCGGATGCGCTGCTGGTCATGGCGCCCCGCGACCCCGCCCGTGGCGCGCAGGTCCAGGCCTTGTGCGGCGGCAGCACACCCAGGCGCAGCCAGGGCGACCTGCTGCCCAGTCAGGCCCCCTGCTACGTGGCCGACACCATGGGCGAGCTGGGCCTGTGGTACCGACTCTCGCGCGTGGCGATGGTCGGCGGATCCTGGGTGCCGATCGGCGGCCACAACCCCTACGAAGCCACCGCACTCGGCAACACCGTGATCCACGGCCCCCTGGTCGCCAACTTCAGCGAAAGCTACGCCGAGCTGGACGCCCAGGGCCTGGCCGTGCCAGCGGCAGACCCTGAGCAGATTGTGCAAGCAGTTCTTGAAGTGTGGAGCGTGGACCAGGCCGGTGCTGCCCCAGTCAGTGCTGAACGCGACCGCAGCGCCGCGCAGGTTCAGCAGTTACTGGGCTTGCTGCGGGGCTGAGCCGCCCAGTCGCTGCGAACTGAGCCACTCCCATCTTCGTCACTGGGAGCGCAGCTTCTTCCTGCCAAGTCACTGCGAGCGCAGCGTGGCAGTCTGTCGTTCAGTGAGCACTCGCGCCCACCTGCGCATCGGGCTTGACCTCGCGCAGCAGGGCCAGCATGTCGGCCTCGATGCGGTGCAGCGCTGCCTCGGTGTGGCCTTCAAAGCGCAGCACCAGCACCGGTGTGGTGTTGGAGGCGCGGATCAGGCCAAAGCCATCGGGCCAGTCCACGCGCAGGCCATCGATGATGAAGACCTGCGCGGGGGCCTTGAAGCGGTCGCCAGCCAAGGCCTGCAGCGCCTGCGTGACAACATGCGGCTCGCCTTCGGCGCAGGCCACATTGAGCTCAGGCGTCGAAAAGCTGGTGGGCAGGCCGTTGAGCACCGCATTCGCATCAGGATGGCGGCTGAGGATTTCGAGCAAGCGGCAGCCGGCGTAGGTGCCGTCGTCAAAACCGAACCAGCGCTCCTTGAAGAAGATGTGCCCGCTCATCTCGCCGCCCAGCGGTGCCTGGCCTCCAGCGGCTTCGATCGCCTTCATCTGTGCCTTGATCAGCGAATGGCCGGTCTTGTACATCAGCGGTTGGCCGCCTGCCGCTTCGATCGCAGGCGCCAGGCGCTGCGAGCACTTCACGTCAAACAAAACGGTGCCGCCCGGCACGCGGGTGAGCACGTCCTGCGCAAAGAGCTGCATCTGACGGTCCGGGTAGATGTTGTTGCCGTCCTGGGTGACGATGCCCAGGCGGTCGCCATCGCCATCAAAAGCCAGGCCCAGCTCGGCGCCGGTTTCCTTGAGGGCGCGGATCAGGTCCTGCAGGTTCTCAGGCTTGCTCGGGTCGGGGTGGTGGTTGGGAAAATCACCATCGACCTCGCTGAACAGCTCGATCACCTCGCAGCCCAGGGCGCGCAGGATGCCAGGCGCCGAAGCACCGGCCACGCCGTTGCCCGAATCGACCACGATCTTCATCGGGCGGGCAAGCTTCACATCGCCGACGATACGGCGGGTGTAGTCGGCCAGCACGTCGGCGTGCTCGACCACGCCACCGGCACGCAGCTGCCAGTTCTCGGCCTCCATCGTGCGGCGCAGGGCCTGGATCTCGTCGCCGTAGATGGCGCGACCGGCCAGCACCATCTTGAAGCCGTTGTAGTCCTTGGGGTTGTGGCTGCCGGTGATCTGGATGCCGCTGGCACACAGGGTGTTGGCGGCAAAGTACAGCATGGGCGTGGTGCACACGCCGATGTCGATCACCCGCACGCCGGTGGCCACCAGGCCGCGGATCAGCGCCGCCGACAACGCCGGGCCACTGAGGCGGCCGTCACGGCCCACGGCCACTGCGGTCTGCCCCTCAGCCATGGCGGCGGTGCCAAAGGCACGACCCAGGCCTTCGGCCACCTGTTCGTTGAGGGTGCTCGGCACAATGCCGCGGATGTCGTAAGCCTTGAAGATGGACGCGCTGACTTGCATGGGAAAACCGTTACAAAAACTGCGCCCATTGTAGGTGCCACCAAGGACACACTTCGGTGACGCCGATCCGTGCACCGGGGCGCTAATATGGACACCGACCCCATCGCCGGAGCCCCACCATGGCGCACGCCTTTGCCGACTGGCTGCATTGCCGCACCGACACCCCGCTCGGTCCGCTGACGCTCGCGCGCACGCCCTCAGGCCTGTGTGGGGCCTGGTTCGACGACCAGCGCGATGCACCTGCACAGGCCTATTTCCTGCCCGACCTGCATCGCCCGCAAGACAAACTGCTGCGCAGCGCGTGCGAGCAGCTACAGGCGTACTTCCAGGGGCAGTTGCAGCACTTCGAACTGCCGCTGGATCTGGGGGCCGGTACCGCTTTTCAGCAATCGGTCTGGCAGGGGCTGCAACAACTCGCCTGGGGGCAACTGGGCACCTACAGCGCGCTGGCCCAACGCATCAACCGCCCGCGCGCCGTGCGGGCCGTGGGCGGTGCCGTGGGGCGCAACCCCTTGAGCATCGTCCTGCCCTGCCATCGGGTGTTGGGCAGCACGGGTCAGCTGACAGGCTATTCGGGCGGTCTGTGGCGCAAGCAGGCGCTGCTGCGGCTCGAAGGACATTCGCTTTTCTGAAACCCCTGCCCTGCATCGTCTCGCCTTGAACACCTCTTCTTCACGCCCCTGGCTCGCCGACTTTGTGCTGCTGGCCGCCATCTGGGGTTCGTCCTTCATGTTCCTGCGCATCGCTGCGGGCGAGCTCGGCGCCTTGCCAACAGCCGCCCTGCGCGTCGCGATTGCCTCCTTGTTTCTCTGGCCCTTGCTGCGGCTGCAAGGGCAGACCGGACTGCTGCGCCAGCACTGGAAGCCGGTGTTGTTTGTGGGTGTGCTCAATGCGGGCATTCCGTCCGCGCTGTTTGCCTTTGCCGTGATGCACATCAGCACCGGCCTGTCGGCCATCCTGAATGCCACAACCCCCTTGTTTGGTGCGCTGGTGGCCTGGGGCTGGCTGGGTGATCGGCCGGGGCTCTCGCGCAGCCTGGGCCTGGCGATCGGCTTTGCCGGCATTGTGCTGCTGGCCGGAGACCAGGTGGGCTTCCAACCCGATGCCTCGGGCCTGTCTTCGCTGTGGGCGGTGCTGGCCTGCCTGGGCGCCACCACCTGCTATGCGCTGTCGGCCAGCTTCACGCAGAAACATATCCCGCCGCTGCCGCCCCTGGTGACCGCCACCGGCAGCCAGATCGGCGCCACCCTCATGCTGGCCTTGCCCGCCTTGTACTGGCACCCCACGCGCATGCCCGACCTGCAAGGCTGGGCCGCCCTGCTGATGCTGGGCGTGCTGTGCACCGGGGTGGGCTACATTCTTTTCTTTCGTCTGATCGCGAAGGCGGGCCCGGCACGCTCGCTGACGGTGACCTACCTGATCACGGTGTTTGCAGTGGGTTATGGCGTGCTCTTGCTGGGCGAGACGGTCACACTGTGGATGCTGATGTGCGGCGCCATCGTGCTCACGGGCACGGCCTTGGCCAGTGGCCTGGTCAAACTGCCTGGCCGGACACGGGCGCCCTCACGATCCTGACGCGCTGCACCACATCGCGGGCGCGCAGCTGACCGCATCCACCTTCCACATCCTGCCCTGCCGACTGACGCAGTTTGGTGAGGATGCCGCGGCGGTGCAGCGTGCGCGCGATTTCGGCCGCGCGCTCCCAGCTTGGCCGCTGGTAAGGCAGGCCCGGCACGCTGTTGAACGGGATCATGTTCATCAACGCGTATTTGCCGCTGAGCAGACGCACGATGCCCTCGAGCTCCTCCGGTCCGTCGTTGACACCCTCGATCAGCGTCCACTGGTACTGGATCGGATAGCCCGTGGCGCGGGCATAGCGCTCGCCCGCCTCCACCAGATCCTGCGGATCAAAGCGCGGTGCTCGCGGCAGCAACTCGGCGCGCAAATCGGCCTTGGTGGTGTGCAGCGACAAGGCCAGCGCCGGCTTGACCTGCTGCCGAGGCAGCCGCTCGAAGACGCGCTCGTCGCCCACGGTAGAAAACACCAGGTTCTTGTGCGCGATGTTGCCCGCCGTGCCCAGCAGGTCGATCGCTTCGAGCAACTGATCGAGGTTGTGCGAGGGCTCGCCCATGCCCATGAATACGACCTTTCTGACCGGCCGCAGCGTGCGCGCGAGCGCCACCTGCGCCACGATCTCGGCACTGCCGACCTGGCGCACCAGGCCTTCGCGTCCGGTCATGCAAAACACGCAACCCACCGCGCAGCCCACCTGGGTGGATACGCACAGGCCGTCACGCGGCAGCAAAACGCTCTCGACCGATTGGCCATCCTGCAGGCCCACCAGCAGGCGGGCCGAGCCATCTTCGCCGGGGTGCTGCTCGCGCAGCGTGGTCAGCGCACGCAGACTGGCTTCGATCTCGGGCAACGCCTCGCGCACGGCCGCGGGCATGAAGCTCTCCAGCGGCCGGCGCCCCTGCGTCTGCGGCAAGGCCTGCGACCACAGGCGCAACACGCGGTGCTCGTGCTTGGGGTTGGCCCCGAGCGCGCGCAGGTGCAGGCGAATGTCGCTGACGCTCCAGTAGGCCATGCTCAGTAGTGCGGGGGGATGTCGTCGCGCAGGTTGCGCGGGGCGGCGGTGCTCCCTGCTTCAGGCAGGCGTTCGCGCAGCAGGCGCAGCTCGTGCAGTAGCAGGTCGATCTGTTGTTGCTGGCGGTAGATCTGGTCGCTCAGCTGCTCCAGCAGGTCGTCGGCGTAACTGGCCTTGACTTCGAGGTCGATGAGCCGATCTTCCAGTTTTGGGGGAATGTCCATGGGGGGTATTTTCGGCGAATTGCGGTTCTGACTGTTGATGCATCTAGCAAACTGAGCCAAGTTTCACGTTGAAGATTGAGCCACTTGGTTGATGGTTTTTTCTTTACTCAGCTGTGGATAAGTCTAAGGGTATCGAGGGTTCAGTTGCTCCTTTCTTGG
>JACCDV010434905.1_pt1 | contig 21257 bp, 18 predicted proteins | sample 7446131 | NCBI WGS metagenome assembly JACCDV01 (sample SAMN15323448, study PRJNA562643) | freshwater metagenome | isolation source: river surface water | place: USA:Blue River Watershed | collected 2017-08-17 | reverse complement strand
GGATGGACGGCGCGATTGTGGGCGGTAACATCGCCAAGGCCAAGAGCCCGGCCGATTTCAAGATCGTGGGCGAGGTCTTGTCGGTGGAGCCGATTGCCATCATGATCCGCAAAGACGACCCCGCCATCAAAAAGGCGGTGGACGACTCCCTGATCGCGATGATGAAGTCGGGCGATGTGGCCAAGGTCTGGAACAAGTGGTTTGAGCAGCCGATCCCGCCGTCCAACACCAAGGTCGGCATGCCGCCGAACGACAACACCAAAGCCGCCTGGGCCACCCCCAACGACAAACCGATGGAGGACTACGCCAAGAAGTAAGCCGGCAACCCAGGTTGCCTGAGCAAGCCGCCCGGCCCTGGTGCTGGGCGGTCTATTTGGAGGAAGGGGCTCGCTGTGAGTACATGGGATTGGCAGGTGTTCTGCAAAGACACCATTGAAGGTGAAGTGGTGCCGCGCTGCTTTGGGCAGGGTGGTGACATCACTTACCTGGACTGGATGTTGTCCGCCTGGGGCTGGACCTTGAGCGTGGCATTGCTGGCGCTGGTGGTGGCGCTGGTGCTGGGCAGCATGATGGGTATTTTGCGCACCGCGCCCAGCCGTGCGTTGGTGGCCTTGGGCAACACCTGGACCGAGTTGTTCCGCAACATTCCGTTGCTGGTGCAAGTGTTCATCTGGTACCACGTGATTCCGGCCTTGTTCCCGGTGCTCAAAGGCGTGCCCAGTTTCGTTCTGGTGGTGCTGGCTTTGGGTTTCTTCACCTCGGCCCGTATTGCCGAGCAGGTGCGTGCCGGCATTCAAAGTCTGCCCAAAGGGCAGCGTTACGCGGGGCTGGCCCTGGGCCTGACCTTGCCACAAACCTACCGCTATGTGCTGTTGCCCATGGCGTTTCGCATCGTCATTCCGCCGCTGACCAGCGAAAGCATGAACATCGTCAAGAACTCATCGGTTGCGTTCGCGGTGTCCATCGCCGAGTTGACGATGTTTGCGATGCAGGCGCAGGAAGAAACCTCGCGCGGGGTGGAAATTTACCTGGCCGTCACGGCGCTCTACTTCGTCTCGGCTTTCGTGATCAATCGTGTGGCTTTGGTCATCGAGCACAAAGTCCGCGTGCCCGGCATGGTGGGAGGGCACTGACATGACGCTGGACTTTTCTTTCCTGGACTGGGGCGTACTCTCGGACTTCGTCCTCAAGGGGCTGCTGTTCTCGGTGCAGTTGACGCTGGTAGCCATGGTGGGTGGCATTGCCCTGGGCACGGTGCTGGCGCTCATGCGCCTGTCCAGCCACAAGTGGCTGTCGGTTCCGGCCGCGTTCTATGTGAACACCTTGCGCTCCATTCCGCTGGTGATGGTGATCTTGTGGTTCTTCCTGCTGATCCCGATGGTCATCGGTCGGCCCATGGGCGCGGAGTTGTCGGCCATCATCACTTTCACGGTGTTCGAGGCGGCGTACTTCTCTGAAATCATGCGGGCCGGCATCCAGAGCGTGCCCAAAGGTCAGGTCTACGCCGGCTACGCGGTGGGCATGACCTACCGCCAGACCATGCAACTGGTGGTGCTGCCGCAGGCGTTCCGCAACATGCTGCCGGTGTTGATGACCCAGACCATCATCCTGTTCCAGGACACGTCCCTGGTCTACGCCATCGGTGCCTACGACCTGCTCAAAGGCTTTGAGGTGGCGGGCAAAAACTTCAATCGCCCGGTGGAGACCTACCTGGTGGCCGCAGTCGTTTACTTTGTGATCTGTTTCTCGCTGTCGATGCTGGTGCGCCGCTTGCAGAAGAAGATTGCCATCATCCGTTGAAGGGGTTCGTTCCGTGATCCAAATCCAAAACGTTTCCAAGTGGTACGGCAACTTCCAGGTGCTGACCGACTGCACCACCCACATTCAAAAAGGCGAGGTGGTGGTGGTGTGCGGCCCGTCGGGTTCGGGCAAGTCCACGCTGATCAAAACCGTCAACGCGCTGGAGCCGTTCCAGAAGGGCGACATCATCGTCGACGGCGTGTCGATTGCCGACCCCAAAACCAACCTGCCCCAGTTGCGCAGCCGCGTGGGCATGGTGTTCCAGCATTTCGAGCTGTTTCCGCACCTGTCGGTGACAGAGAACCTGACCCTGGCTCAGATCAGGGTGCTGGGTCGCAAACCCGAAGAGGCCAAGGCCCGTGGCCTGAAGATGCTGGACCGTGTGGGTCTGATGGCGCACACTGAAAAGTTCCCCGGCCAGCTTTCGGGCGGGCCGCAACAGCGCGTGGCGATTGCCCGGGCGCTCTCCATGGACCCGATTGTGATGTTGTTTGACGAGCCGACCAGCGCCCTGGACCCCGAAATGGTGGGCGAGGTGCTGGACGTGATGGTGCAGCTGGCCAACGAGGGCATGACCATGATGTGTGTGACGCACGAAATGGGCTTTGCCAAACGCGTCAGTCACCGCGTCATCTTCATGGACAAGGGCCACATCGTCGAAGACTGCGCCAAGGCAGAGTTCTTCGGCAACCCCGACGCCCGTTCGCCCCGCGCCAAGGATTTCCTCAGCAAGATCCTGCAACACTGACGGCACCTGCCTGGGTGCCGCAGCAGATGGCATCATTGCGCCATGTCAACCGCTGAGGAGCGCAAGATCCGCGATTCTGTTGCTGCCCCTCCCCCGCCCGCGCGGTCCTTCACGGCCCGCAGATTGCGGGGCTGGTCGTTGTTTGCGCTGGTGCTTGCCCTCATGGCCCTGGCGGCCATGGGCGTGTTCCAGCGCAGCATGGAGGCAGGCACCGCCGCGCTCAAGGTCAGCTCCAACACCCGGCTCGATCTGTTCGCGTCGGTGGTGGAAGCCCGCGTTCGCAGGCTGGAGCCCGTTCCGGCCACGGTCGGTCTGCACCCCTCGGTGGTGCGTCTGCTGCAGGCGCCCAGTGCAGTGCATGCGGCGGCCGCGACCGATTACCTGTCTCGTCTGAACGCCCACCTGGGCAGCGACGCCGTGTTCGTGCTGGATGTGCAGGGCGTGGTGCGTGCGTCCAGCAACACGGCAGTGGACGACGACAGCCAGCTGGGCCATGCGGTGAGCGAGCGCCCGTACTTTCTGGAGTCGCTGGCTGGGCGTTCGACCCGTCATTTCGCCATTGGCAGCGGTGGACAACCTGGGTATTTCGCCGCCCATCCGATTCACGATGGGGCCAGCGTCATTGGCGTTGCCGCCATCAAGATCGGGCTGGAGTCACTGTCCAGCACCTGGCCCACGCTCAATGCACCAGCGCTGGTGGTGGACGCCAACCAGGTGGTGATTCTTTCATCGCAGCCTTCCTGGCGCTACACCGCCATGAGTCCGCTGACGCCAGAGCAGCGGGTGGACTTGCAGCTTTCGCGCATTTATGGCGAGTTGCGGCTGGCCGACTTTCCCCGACCTTTGACGTTGACCCTGGACGAAGAAAGCCAGGAGGTGCAGGGTTTCCTGGAGGTGTCTGGCAACGATGCGCTGGCCTCCTCGGGCCTGGCGCCCAGTTCGGCGGGGTACCTGGTGCTGGGCCGGGCACTGGATGGCATGGACTGGCGGGTGCTGACCTTCAGCAACCTCGCGGATGTGCGCCAGCAGGCCCTGGCCGACGCGGCCGGCGGCGCATTGGGCGTGCTGGCGCTGGCGTTGCTGGCGCTGTATGTGGCCCAGCGTCGCCGCACCGAACGCCAGAAGCAGCTGGCCAACGCGTTGCTGGCACAAGCCAATGCCGACCTGGAGGCTCAGGTGGGCTTGCGCACCCGGGAGCTGACCGACGCGGTGACCCGCTTGGGCCAGGAAGTGAATGAAAGGCGGCAAACCGAGAGCAACCTCCGCGAAGCGCAGGACGAACTGGTGCATGCGGGCAAGATGGCGGTGCTGGGCCAGCTGGCGGCCAGCATCACCCACGAGCTGACCCAGCCTTTGGGAGGCATACGCACGCTGGCCGGCAACGCGGCGGAGTTTGTGCGCCGCGGCCGGCCCGAGATGGCGCAGGACAACCTGCTCATCGTCTCGCAGCTGGTGGACCAGATGGCCGGCATCATCGAACCCTTGAAGGGCTTTTCGCGCAAGTCGGTGGCACGACCCGAGGCGGTCGACCCTGCGCACGCGCTGGCCCGGGCACTGTTTCTGTTCCAGTGGCGCCTGGACAACGAACGCGTCACTGTGGACAACCGCTGCCTGCCCGGGGCCTGGACGGTGTGGTGCGACGCCAACCGTTTGCAGCAGGTGCTGGTCAACCTGGTCAGCAACGCGCTGGACGCGATGCGTGATGCGCCCGACAAACGCTTGACTCTGTACGCGCTGGGTGATGCGCAGCAAGGCATCGTCAGCGTGTATGTGCAGGACAACGGCAAAGGCTTGAGCGATGACGACCTTGCCCACATGTTCCAGCCGTTCTACACCACCAAATCCCATGGCGCGGGGCTGGGCCTGGGCTTGGTGATCTGCCGCGACATTGCGGCAGAATTCGGGGGAGATTTGCAGGCCAGCCACGCTCCCGGCGGTGGCGCCTGTTTCGTGTTGCGCATTCCGATGCATCCCCCCGTCACCGAGAGCCTACCCCCGCCATGAATGCCCCGTTGACCGTGTACCTGGTCGAAGACGATCCCTCGGTGCGACTGGGCTGCGTGCAGGCATTGCAGCTGGCCGACATGAACGTGAAGGCGTTTGACCGCGCCGAAGCCTTGCTGCCTTTGCTGCGGCCCGGCATGGACGGCGTGGTCGTGACCGACATGCGCCTGCCGGGGGCCGACGGCATGACGGTCATCACCGAAGCGCACGAGATGGACCCCGACCTCCCGGTGATCATGATCACCGGGCATGGCAATGTGGAGCTGGCGGTGGAAGCGATGCGCCACGGTGCCTACGACTTCATCACCAAACCGTTCTCGCCAGAACGCCTGATCGAGGTGGTTCAGCGCGCGCTGGAAAAGCGCCGCCTGACGCTGGAGGTGGCCCACCTGCGCCGTGCCTTGTCGCTCAGCGAAGGTCTGGAGGGGCGGCTCGTGGGTCATGCGCCCGCTATCCGCCGGGTCAGGCAAATGGTGCTGGATCTGGCCGATTCACCGGTCGATGTGCTCATTCGCGGGGAAACGGGGACCGGCAAGGAGGTGGTGGCGCGCGCCCTGCACGACTATTCCAACCGGGCACAGGCGCCCTACGTGGCCCTGAACTGCGGCGGCTTGCCCGACACCTTGCTGGACAGCGAACTTTTCGGGCACGAGCCCGGTGCCTTCACCGGCGCGCAAAAGCGCCGCATTGGCCGCATCGAGCACGCCCACGGTGGCACGCTGTTTCTGGACGAGCTGGAAAGCATGCCCATGGGCGTGCAGATCAAGCTGCTGCGGGTGTTGCAGGAGCGCGCCATTGAGCGGTTGGGGTCCAACCAGACGGTACCGGTCAATGTGCGGGTGGTCGCCGCTACCAAGGACGATCTGCTGGTCAAGGCGGCCCAGGGCCAGTTTCGCGCCGACCTAGTATACCGGCTCAATGTGGTCAACATCGAGTTGCCGCCTCTGCGTGAGCGGCGAGACGACATTCCCATGCTGCTGGAGCACTTTTTGCTGCTGGCGGCCAGCCGGTTTGGTCGCTCTCAGCCCACCGTGACCGGTGTGCAACTGCAGCGTTTGATGCAGCACGATTGGCCCGGCAATTTGCGTGAATTGCGCAACGTGGCCGACGCGCTGGTTCTGGGTGTGGAGCCTCGGTGGCTGGCTCCTGAGTCGCCCGGAGCCGTGGCGGACAACCCATCACTGACCGAGGTGGTGGAGCGCTTCGAACGCGGACTGATCGCGGATGCCTTGCAGCGACACGGCGGCAATGTGGTGCAGTCGGCGCTGGCCCTGAAAGTGCCCAAGACCACGCTGGCGGACAAAATCCGCAAACATGGGCTTGGGCGGGGGAGTGCTTAGAACGGAATGTCGTCGTCCATGTCGTCGAACCCGCTGGACGGCGCGGGAGCCGGTGCACGTTGCGGTGCCGGGCGTGAGGCGGGCGCTGCCGGTCGCGCCATGGCCGGTGCCGCCGCCCGCGGCGCGTAACCACCGCTGCCGCCTTCGTCCATGCCTGGGCCGCCCATGCCTTCACGGCCGCCGAGCAGCTGCAGCTCGGTCGCGATGATGTCCACCGTGTTTTTCTCCACGCCCGACTGATCGGTGTACTTGCCGTACTTCAAGCGGCCTTCCACATAGATCGGGCGGCCTTTTTTGACGTATTCGCCGGCAATTTCGGCCAAACGGTCGTAAAACGTCACGCGGTGCCACTGGGTGTCTTCCACCGTCTCGCCACTGTTGCGGTCTTTGCGCCGGCTGGTGGTGGCCACGCTCACGTTGGCCACGGCCTGGCCTGAGGGCAGGTAACGGATCTCGGGGTCGCGGCCACAGTTGCCGACGAGGATGACTTTGTTGACGGATGCCATGACGTAAGGGGCCCTCTCTAGCGTTGTCTGAAAAGAACAGCCATTGTCCAACATTTGCCGGCGGGGCCCCAATCCTGGCTGGTGGTTCGCGTGGGCTTTTACACTGTGTCCATGCCGCGTTCGCCCCAGCCAGACTTTCTGAAGAACCTGCGCCACGAAGTGGCCAATGGGCGTCACTGGCTGGACAGGGCCGTGGTGATCGGTTTCGCGGTGATGGCGGGTTTGTCGGTGGTCGTTTTCACCTGGCTGTATGACGCGGCGTTCGATCGGTTCAGCGATCTGCAAGCCCGCCATTGGTGGCTGCCGCTGTTGTGGACGCCGGCCATCACCGCCCTGGTGGTGTGGCTCCTGCGGCGCTGGGCACCGGGTGCGGCCGGGTCGGGCGTGCCGCAGACGCTGGTGGCTCTGGAGTCAGGCCTGCCGATAGAACAGCGCCACCGTTTCATTTCACTCAAGCTCTCGCTGGCCAAGGTGCTGGGTGTGTCCGGTGGAGTGTTGGCCGGGTTGTCCATTGGTCGCCAGGGGCCATCGGTGCAGGTGGCGGCAGGCGTGATGCACCACGCGCGGCGCTATCTGTCGCCCACCACCTCGATTTCTGATCGTGAGTTGCTGGTGGCGGGTGGGGCGGCCGGCATCGCGGCGGCGTTCAACACGCCGTTGGGCGGCATTGTTTTTGCGATCGAGGAGCTCTCACGCCGGCTGGACCAGCGCAGCAGCGGACTGATGCTGGCGGCTATCGTGGTGTCGGGACTGGTGTCCGTATCGGTATTTGGCAATCTGTCGTACTTTGGACGCGTCAGCATCCAGGTGGTGTCGTGGGCCGACCTGTTCTGGCCCGGGTTGCTGATCGCGCTGACTTGCGGCTTGATGGGCGGTTTGCTGTCGCGCCTGATGCTGGTGTCCTTCACCGGATTGCCTGATCGGCTGTCGGCATTGCGCCGGGTTTACCCGGTCCGTTTTGCTGCCTTGTGTGGGCTGGGGGTGGCCATCATCGGCGTCGTGTCGGGTGGCGCCATCAACGGCGGCGGTCACCACCATGTGCGGGAACTGTTGGCGCTGGAGTCGGTGGAGCAGCACACGCCCTTCGTGTTTTCGGGGTTGAAGTTCATTGCGTCGTGGTGGTCGGCCTGGTCGGGCGTGCCGGGCGGCATTTTTGGCCCCAGCCTGTCGCTGGGTGCCGGGGTGGGGGCCGATGTGGCGTGGCTGATCGATACGCGTCAGGTGCAGGCGCTGATTGCGATTGGGATGGCCGGCTTTCTGGCGGCGGTGACGCAAACGCCCATCACCGCGATGATCATCGTGATGGAGATGACCGACGGTCACAACATGGTGTTGAGTCTGATGGGCAGCGCCCTGGTGGCCAGCCTGGTGTCGCGCATGATCAGCCGACCGCTGTACAGCACCATGGCCGAGCTGATGTGGACGCACACCGTGCGCGTCAGCCCTGTGGCAAACCCGACGCCAGCGGTTGCCCGGCCGGTTGTGCCACCGGACGCGGCACCTGCATCGGCCACGCTACCACCAGCCACACCAGGCTCAGGGCCGCACACGCCATGAACAGGCCGGTGCTGCCTGTGTGTCGCACCAGCCAGCCACCGGCCGCACCGCCCACGAAAAAGCCGACCGACTGCAGCGTGTTGTACACCCCCAGTGCCGCACCCCGTGCGTGTGCCGGGGCCAGGCGGGATGCCAGACTGGGCTGACTCGCTTCCAGCGTGTTGAAGCCCAGGAAAAACAGGAACAGCCCCATGCTGAGCAGCGTCAGCGACGGGGTGTGCTGAGCGCTCCAGCCAAACGCCAGCTGAACCACCAGCAACAGCCCGATGCAGAACAAAAACACCGCTCGCAGGTGGCCACGCCGCTCCAGCCGGAACAGCACCCCGCCCATCACGACGAAGGAGCCCACCAGCGCCAGCAGGTAGACCATCCAGTGCCGGTCTGCCGCCAGACCCGCCTGCACCAGCAGCGCGGGCACTGCCATCCACATGGCCAGCTGCACCGCATGCAGCACGAACACGCCCAGGTCCAGCCGCAACAGACCCGGGTGACGAAGCACTTCACGCAGGCCATGCCGCCCGGCGTCGCGGTGCACCGTGGGCTCGGGCGGTACCACCCAGGCCACGACGGCCATGCCCGTCAGGGCCAGGCCCGTTGTGAGCCAGAACAGGCCGGACAGGCCGATGTGCGCCGCCAGCACGGGCGCCAGCACCAGCGACAGGGCAAACATCAGCGCGATGCTGATGCCCACCATCGCCATGGCTTTGGTGCGCACTTCGTCGCGGGTCACGTCTGCCAGAAAAGCGGTGATGGCGGCTGAAATGGCGCCGGCCCCTTGCAAGGCCCGGCCCAGCGTCAGCTGGTCCAGCGTGGTGGCCCAGGCCGCGATCGCGCTGCCGGCGACGAACAAGCCCAGTCCAGCCAGGATGACGCGCTTGCGGCCCCAACGGTCCGATGCCATGCCGAGCGGAATCTGCAGCAGCGCCTGCGTCAGGCCATAAATACCCATCGCCAAGCCCACGCGGGCCGCGTCGTCACCACCCGGGTATTTGGCGGCTTCCAGCGCAAACACCGGCAGCACCAGGAACAGCCCCAGCATGCGCAGCGCAAAGATGGCCGCCAGCGACACGCTGGCGCGCCGCTCGGCGGGGGTCATGTGGTGGGCGTTGTGTGGGGGCAGGGCAGAGGACACGCAGGTACCGGCAGGGGGAACGCAAAAGCGGTATTGTCCCCCAAGCGCTGTCAACGCTTGGTCAGCGCACTCCGATAGGCCCCGCAACCGATCAGAAGTTCGTCGTTGAGGCGCACCACATAAGACGATTTGGCGCGGATCGCACCCGTCTGCAGGTTGATGATGTTGTATTCCACCCAGCCGCCGCCGTTGTCGGCGCGGTACCAGGCGTCGTGCAGCAGTTTGTCGGCATCCAGGCCCGGAGCGTCGTGCAGGCGGGTGTTGGCGCGCGACTTGTCCATGCCCATGACGTGGTACCTGCCATGGCGGTCGAACACGAAGATGTACAAGTCCCGGTCAATGAACTGCCCGTTCTTGTCGTAGAAGTCATTGCAGGCACGGCTGTAGCCCAAGGTCTTGATGTGATCCAGTGCGCGGAGTACCAGGGCGTAGGCTTCGTCCGCCGTGCCTTGGCGCAGCTTCATGTGCTTGACGGCGGTGTCCAGTTCGTCGGTGCGTTCCATCAGGCGGGCGGCGCGGTGGGTGGTGCGCTCCACCATGGCGGAGTTTTCGTAGGTCAGCGAATCCAGATCGCCGACCGCTTGCACGACCTCGGACAACGCAGTGCTCTGTGACGAGCTGGCAGACGCCATGGCCGAAATGCGGGAGGAGATGTCTCGGATGCCCGTCACCAGTTGATCCATCACGGTGCTGACGGAGTCAATTTCTTTCACGGTGTTCTGCACCCGCCCTGTGGATTCTGCAATCAGGGCCCGCACCTCGCTGGCCGCCGACTGGCTGCGCTGGGCCAGGTTGCGCACCTCGGCCGCCACCACGGCAAAGCCACGCCCCTGCTCGCCAGCGCGGGCGGCTTCCACCGCAGCGTTCAGCGCCAGAATGTTGGTCTGGAATGCGATGCTGTCGATCGTTCCGATGATGTCCGTCATGCGCTGGGAGGTGCTTTGCAGGGTCCCCATGCCGGTCATCGCCTGGTGCATCAGCACGCCGGCGTCTTCTGTCTGGTGGTGCAGCTGGCTTGAAACGGTGCTGATTTCCTGGGCCGACAACGAGTTTTCGTTCACCGTTTCGGCCACCTGGCGGACGTTGGCTGTGGCTTCTTCCAGGCTGGCTGCCTGAGACTGGGTGCGCCCCGAGAGGGACTGGCTGTCGTCGACCAGCTGCTTGCCCACATGGCCCAGCACGGCCGCCGCACTTCGCACGTCCGCCACCAACTCGGACAAAGAGGTGAGCATGCCCTGAAACCGTTGGCTGATGGCGGCCATTTCGTCCCGGCCCGGCAGCGTGACCTGAACCGTCAGGTCACCCCCTCGCGCTTGCTCCATGGCATCTGCCAGGAAGCTCAATCCGTCCACGGTTGCCCGGTAAAACGCGATCATGCCGTAGGTCAGCAGCAGCAGCGACGTGAGGCCGAGGCCAATGACCCACTGGATGACACGCAGGTTCTCTGCAGCACGCGCCTCCAGCAGACCGCGCAATTGCTGGCTGGCCGCGCGGCCAAAAGCCAGCTGGGCTTCAATGGCCTGGGTGCCAGCCCCAAAAAACTGAGCGGGGTCACCCACCAGCATGCCCGAGCCCAAGGTGGTGTTGGCCAGGGCGGAAAAAGCGCGCGCCTTTTCCGCCAACAAGTCCCAGCCGGCGGGCACCGGTTCCCCCACCCGTTCCAGTGATTTCAAGCGGTCTTTCAACTGGTCCACCTGGGCGTCCAGTCGCGGCGCCATGCTCCCCACGCGCACGGCCTCGTTGATCGCCTGTGCGCTCGATGAAGCATTGGGCAGCGCCAGCAGGCCAGCACCCCCACCTCGGATGAGACCGGTGGTTTCCGTCAGCGGGATGATGCGGTCCACCACGATGTCCATCAGGTAGTACGAGTTGGCGACCGGGTCCAGCAGCAGGAGGGACAGCTCGCCGGTCAGTACCGTCAGTTTGCGCAGGCGTTCGATCTGGGTCGTGTGCTCCGCGAACACCGCCTGCCGTTGCTCTGGTGTGGGGTTGCTCGCCAGCAGGGGTTGCAGTGTTTGCCTGACCGCGGCCCATTCTTCATTCAGTTGCAGGCCCGGGCGCTCGGTGATGCGTTTGTCCAGCTCCTCGATCGCCCGTTGAAGCTGGGTCCGCGTGGCCTGGCGACTCGATTCTGCGGCTGCGTTACCGGCCAGCAGGCTGTTGGTTTGTCCGCGGTGCGTCTGCGTGAGGGTGACCACCTCCGTGATCTGTTCCACCACATGCAGGCCATCCAGTTCGGATTGCACCGTGCGCCTGTCCGCCAGCAAGCCATTGACGAGGTACAGCGTGATCAACATCATCGGGATCACCAGCACCGACGTCATGATCAGCAATTTCACAGTCATGGGCAGGCGCTGCATCAGAGCGACCGCTGGCTTGAAAAAAATGCTTCTGGTGACGGGCATGGTGTTGTCTCTCTCTGCGTAGGGGCGCGGTTCCGAGTCAGGCCAGGGCGGCGCGCATCTGGTCGATCACCGTTTTATAGTCCGGTTTGCCGAAAATAGCGCTGCCTGCCACAAAGGTATCGGCACCGGCGTCGGCCACTTGACGGATGTTATCCGCCTTGATGCCGCCGTCCACTTCCAGCCGGATGTCTTTGCCCGAGGCTTCGATGCGTTTGCGGGCCTGTTCGATCTTGCGCAGCGCGGAGTCGATGAAGCTCTGGCCGCCAAAGCCAGGGTTGACGCTCATGATCAGGATCAGGTCCAGATCGTCAATCACCCAGTCCAGCACATCCAGCGGCTGCGCGGGGTTGAAGGTCAGGCCAGCCTTGGCGCCCTTGGCCTTGATGGCCTGTACGCTGCGGTGCACGTGGGTGGAGGCGTCTGGGTGGAAGCTGACCAGGTCTGCACCCGCGTCGATGAAAGCGCCGGCCAGCGCGTCCACCGGCTGGATCATCAGATGCACATCGATCGGCACGGGCGTGCCGTCGGGCTTTTTGGCATGTGGCTTGACCGCCTGGCAGATCATCGGCCCGAAGGTCAGGTTCGGCACATAGTGGTTGTCCATCACGTCGAAGTGGATCCAGTCGGCGCCGGCCCCGATGACGTTGCGGACCTCTTCGCCCAGACGGGCAAAGTCGGCCGAGAGGATGGAGGGAGCAATGCGGTAAGTGGTCATGCGCAGATACTTCGGGAGCGAACCAATATAAGTGGTTGATTGTGCCTAAATGTAAGCCCTTTCTCACCGAAGGTGGCCGCGAGGCCCGCTAACATAGCCTCATGTCGCGACACCAGTTCACCTGCCACGCCGAGCCCGAGTACCAGCCCCAGCAGTCCTCGCCCGAAGAGGGGCTTTATGTTTTTGCCTACACCATCACCGTGCACAACAGCGGCGAGGTGGCGGCGCAGTTGATCGCGCGCCACTGGGACATTGAAGACGCCCAGGGCAACACGCAGGTGGTCGACGGCCTGGGCGCCGTGGGTCAGCAGCCATTGCTGCAGCCGGGTGAGGCCTTTCGCTACACCAGCAGCGTGCCGTTGCGCACGCCCATGGGCATCATGAGCGGCCATTACTTCTGCGTGGCGGTGGATGGTCACCGCTTCGAGGCGCCAGTGCCGCCGTTCGTCCTGCGGGCTGCCGGGGTGCCGGGCGCCCCCACGGTGCATTGAACGGCGCCATGAGCGGATTGCGCCACCAGTTCTGGCGATTTTTTGCGTTCGTGTGTGGGCGCGAGGCGACGCATGGGTGAGTTCGATCTGATCGCCCGTTATTTTCAGCACCCCCTGCCGCGCGAAGGTGTGGTGCTGGGCAACGGCGACGACTGTGCACTGCTGGCCCCGGCGCCGGGGATGACGCTCGCCGTGTCCACAGACATGCTGGTGGAGGGTCGCCATTTCCTGTCCACCGTGGACCCGCAGGCCCTGGGTCACAAGGCCTTGGCGGTGAACCTGAGTGATCTGGCCGCGATGGGGGCTCGGCCGCTGGCCTTCAACCTGGCGTTGGCCCTGCCGCGCGCCGATGAGGCCTGGTTGGCAGGCTTTTCACGCGGCCTGCTGGCCCTGGCCGATGCTCACCGCTGCGCACTGGTGGGTGGTGACACGACCGCTGGGCCGTTGAATCTGTGTATCACCGTGTTTGGCGAAGTGCCTGCCGCGCAGGCGCCGCGCCGCTCAGCAGCCCAGGTGGGGGACGACGTCTACGTCAGTGGCCAGTTGGGCGATGCCCGGCTGGCGCTGGAGGTGTTCCGCGGGAGCTGGTCGGCGCCGGCGGAGGTGTTCGCCCGGGCGCGTGCCCGCATGGAGCGCCCCACGCCACGGGTGGCCCTGGGGCTGGCGTTGCGTGGTCACATCCACGCCTGTGCCGACGTCAGCGACGGGTTGCTGGGCGATCTGGGCCACATTCTGCGTGCCTCTGGTGTGGCGGCCGATGTGGTGGTGGACCACTTGCTGGCCTCGCCCGCCGTGTCCGACGACGTGCGCGAGCTGCCGCCTGGCCTGGCGTGGACCTGCGTCCTGGCTGGAGGCGACGATTACGAGCTGGTGTTCACGGCCCCCCCCACTGCGCGCGAGGCGGTGGCCGCAGCGGCCTTGGCGGCCGATACGCCGGTCACGCGCATCGGCCAGGTGATCGCCCCGGTGGCTGGGCGCTGCGCCGTCACTCTGCGCCACGCTGGCGGCCAGCCCGTTGTGCTCCCTCCGGGGGCTCAGCTGGATGGTTTCGACCATTTCGCTTGAGCGTGCTGACACAATCACGTCCCATGACTGTGCCCACGATTGAACAGGACGGCCTGCGCGCTGCCGCCTCGGTGGTGCTGGTGCGCGACGGCGCGGCCGGCCTGGAGGTGTTGTTGTTGCGCCGGCATCAGGCGTCCGGCGTGCTGGGCGGGGTCTATGTGTTTCCAGGCGGCAAGCTCGACGCTGCCGACGCACAGCCTCACCCCGATTGGCTGGACGCCACCCCTGACGCATTGCGCCAGCGGCTGGGCGAGCCTGCGGCAGAGATCGCGGTGCCACTGGCCCAAGGCCTGTTCGTGGCCGCGTTGCGAGAAACCTTCGAGGAAGCGGGCGTGCTGCTGGCCGAGCCGGTACCCGCCGCTGCGGGCAACCGTCTGCCTGAAGCGCCCCCGGCCCATGAGACCTTGACCCTTCTGCGAGGCCACTTGCACGCAGGCCATGCCTGGCCCGCCGCTCTGGCGCAATCGGGTTTGCGCTGGCGCACGGCGGCATTGCAGCCCTGGTCGCGCTGGATCACGCCCACCAATCCGCCGGTTGGCACACCGCGTTTCGACACGCGCTTTTTCCTGGCCCGCATGCCTGCCGAGCAACATGTGGAACTCGACCACCACGAAGCCACCGAAGCGTTGTGGCTGACGCCGCGCGAGGCTCTGGCCCGCAGCTGGGCGGGCGAAATCGGCCTGATCCCGCCACAGCTGATGGGCTTGGCCCAACTGGCCTGCCACGCCGATGTGGCCAGCGCCTGGAATGAGGCGGCTTCGCGCCCGCCGCCCTGCGTGCTGCCGACCACCTTCATAGCAGATGGCCACAAAGCCATGTGCTACCCCGGCGACCCGCTGCATCCGGTGGCCGAGCGGGCCTTGCCTGGCCCCACCCGGTTGCGGCTGGTGGGCCGGCGCTTCGAGCCGTTCGATGGTTTTGACGGATGGTTCCAATGACCCTTGCGCCCCCACTGACCCGCCCCACGGCGGGTTTCATGTGCTCACGCCTGTCGCACCTGATCGCGCTGGGGTTCGGTGCTGGCCTCAGCCGCCGCGCCCCCGGCACGGTGGGCACTTTGTGGGCATGGGCGGCGTTTCTGCTGGTGGATGCCCTGTTCGTACCGTCTGACCCCATCTGGGCCGCCTTGATCGGTGGTGGCCTGATGCTGGGCTGGTGGGCCAGTGTGCAAACCGCAGAACGCTGCGGCGTTGACGATCCGGGCTACATCGTCATTGACGAAATTGTGGCCTTTTGGCTGGTGCTGTGGTTGGCCATGCCCATGGGGCTGTGGGGCCAGGTGGTGGCGTTTGCCCTGTTCCGCTTTTTCGATGCCGCCAAACCCGGACCTGTGGCCTGGGCCGACCGGGTGTTTAAAGGCCGTGGCTGGCGCGGTGGCTGGGGCATCATGTTCGACGACCTCGTGGCGGCATTCTGTGCGCTGCTGGTGATTGCGCTCTGGCGCTTTTAGCGCCTTCGGGTCATCTTCGGACACTCTGACACCATGGACACCTGCTCTGTTGACCTGTTGGCCTTGTGCGAGCAACTGGCGCGTGAACTGCGCCAGCGTGGGTGGAAGCTGGCCACCGCCGAAAGCTGCACCGGTGGTCTGATCGCGGCCACCTGTACCGGCCTGAGCGGCTCCAGTGACTGGCTGGAACGAGGCTACGTCACCTACTCCAACGCCGCCAAAACGGCCGATCTGGGCGTGCCGGTTGAGCTGCTCACACAGTGGGGTGCGGTGAGCGAGCCGGTGGTCCGTGCCATGGCCGCAGGCGCGGCGCGGCAATCAACGGTCCAGGTGGCTGTGGCCGTGACCGGCGTGGCTGGCCCCACCGGTGGCAGCGTGGACAAACCGGTGGGCACCGTGTGGTTTGGCTGGGCCACGCCGCAGGGCGTGGTGACACAGGTCCAGCACTTTGCCGGCGACCGCGATGCGGTTCGCGGCGCCACAGTGCGCCACGCCCTGGCCGGCCTGCTGCTTCATTTGCCAGGCTCTTGACGCGGCAGAAGGATTGATCTTCAGGCCGCGCCGCAGCACTTCTTGTACTTCTTGCCGCTGCCGCAGGTACACGGATCGTTGCGGCCGGGTTCGGCGCCCTTGACCACTTGCTCGACGCGCGGGCCGATGCTCTTCCACAGGTCGCGCAGGTCGTACACCGCCCAGATGGCTTCGCCGTAGGCGTTGATGCGGTCCTGGCTGACGCTGGGCGGACTGTCCTCGCCAAACATGCTGATGCTGGGTTCGCCGTCGTCGTCCTCGGTCATGACGACGATGCGTTCCAGCGCGTCCTCCAGCCATTCGGTGGCTTCCTTGTCGCGCGGCGGCGCCCATTCCTCGGGCCACGTTTCCACCGCGTACATGAAGCCCAGCGCCCATACCTGGGCGAACGAGGGCAGTTCTTCCTCGCCCAGTTCGGCCTGCATGGCAGCACGTTCTTCGTCGTTCATGGCAGCCACTGCGCCGCGCACGTCCACCACCTCGGGGGCGTACGCGCGCTCATCGTCCAGGGTGTCCACGGGCGCGTCCAGCGCGGCGGCCACTTCGTTCCAGCGGCGGTGCCACAGCGTCAGGAACTGGTCGTGCTGCTCTGGGCTGGCAAACAGCGCTGGGCCAAAGCTGCCGGTGGCCGGATCGCTGAGCAGTGCCCCGAAATATTCGTCGGCGTCGATCGGGCGGCGGCTGCAGATCAATGCGGCCATGAAGCCTTCGCAGAATTCCCATTGCGGGACTTCGTCCATGCGCTGGCGCAGATCGTCCAGGATCTGGTCGAGAGCCTCGTAGTCCTCGTCGTTCAATGCGGGGGTGGCGGTCGTGTTCATGGCGGCAGTGTAGCCGCAGGGCATCGGGATGTGCCTATGATGGATGCCTTGCGTCACCACAGCGGCGGCGCGGATCGGAGGCAGGTATGCTGGATCGACTCAACCGGTGGTACCCGGTTCGGCTCACAGTCATGGGCTTGGCCGTGGTGGCGTTGTGTGCGTCGCTGGTGGGGCTGTGGTGGCAGGGCGTGTCGTGGCCGATGTCGGTGGCGGCGGCCGTCTCGGCATGGCTGGTGCTGCTGGGCGTGCACGACCTTCGGCAGACCTACAGCGCCGTGCGGCGCAACTATCCCATCATCGGTAACCTGCGTTTCATGCTGGAGAAAATCCGCCCCGAGATTCGCCAGTACTTTCTGGAAAGCGATACCGAGGCGACGCCATTTTCCCGTTCGCAACGCAGCCTGGTGTATGCGCGCGCCAAGAACGATACCGACAAGCGCCCCTTTGGCACCCAGCTGGACGTGAAGGCAGACCGCCACGAGTGGATCAACCATTCGGTGGTGCCCACCCAACTGCCCGGACACGATTTTCGGGTGCAGGTGGGAGGGCCCCAGTGCCGGCAGCCCTACAGCGCCAGCGTGTTCAACATTTCGGCCATGAGCTTTGGCGCTCTCAGTGCCAATGCCATCCTCGCGCTGAACGCCGGTGCCAAGCGTGGGGGGTTTGCGCACGATACCGGCGAGGGCGCCATTTCGGACTACCACCGCCGCCACGGGGGTGATCTGATCTGGGAGCTCGGTTCGGGCTATTTCGGTTGCCGCGACACAGACGGCAATTTCGACCCGGCCCGGTTTGCAGCGCAGGCCGCCAACCCGCAAGTGAAGATGATCGAGATCAAGCTGAGCCAGGGTGCCAAACCTGGGCACGGCGGTGTGTTGCCAGGCCCCAAGGTGACGCCGGAAATAGCCGCTGCGCGTGGCGTACCGCCCGGGGTGGACTGTGTGTCACCGGCGAGCCACAAGGCGTTTTCAACACCGTTGGGGTTGTTGCAGTTCGTGCAGCAGCTGCGGGACTTGTCGGGTGGCAAGCCGGTGGGTTTCAAGTTGTGTATCGGCCACCCGTGGGAATGGTTTGCGATCGTCAAAGCCATGCTGGCCAGTGGCATCGTGCCCGACTTTGTGGTGGTCGACGGTGCCGAGGGGGGCACCGGTGCCGCGCCGCTGGAGTTTGCCGACCACGTGGGCGTGCCACTGCAGGACGGCCTGCAACTGGTGCACAACACGCTGGTGGGCGTGGGGCTGCGCGATCGGGTGCGCATAGGCTGCTCCGGCAAGATCGTCAGTGCCTTCGACATTGCCCGCTCTCTGGCGCTGGGGGCCGACTGGTGCAACAGCGCGCGCGGCTTCATGTTTGCGCTGGGGTGCATTCAGGCGCAGGCCTGTCATACCGGTCATTGTCCGACCGGCGTCACCACGCAGGATCCGCTGCGCCAGCGTGCGCTGGTGGTGCCCAACAAAGCCGAGAGGGTGTACCACTTTCACCGCAACACACTGCACGCGCTGCAGGAACTGGTGCAGGCGGCGGGCTTGAACCATCCCGGCGAAATCACGGCCGAGCACATAGTGCGGCGCATCAGTGACAGCGAAGTCCGGCTGCTGGCCACCCTGGTCCAGCCGCTGAAACAGGGCGCATTGCTGGGAGACCTGTCGGCCCTGCACCCGGTGTACCGCTACTACTGGCCGCGCGCCAGCGCCGACCAATTCGCGTTGGTGGACCCTGTGGTGGCCTGACGCCATTGGAGTGACACCACCATGCCAGATGCCACACCACCCACCGCTGTTGTGCGGCCACCGCACCCCACAGCGGCCCGCCTGACCCCCGCCGACCTGTGCTTGCAGATCGACCCTGCAGCGCTGGGTTTTGCCAGCACGGCCGAGCTGGCGCAGGAGCCACTGCCCTGGATTGGCCAGGAGCGCGCGCACACCGCCGCCCGTTTTGGCCTCGGGCTGGACCAGCCCAACTACCACCTCTTCGTGCTTGGTGACGTGGGCACAGGTCGCTCCACCCTGCTGCGCCAGGAAATGGACGCCATCGCACAACAGCGGCCCGTGCCACCCGATCTGTGTTACCTGCACAACTTCGAGACGCCCGAGCGCCCGCGTGCCTTGCGTTTGCCGGGAGGGCAGGGGCGCGAGCTGCGTCAGCTGATGGCCGCTTTGGCCCGCACCTTGCAGACCGACATTCCCAAGCGCTTTGCCGAACCCGACTTCAAGGCTGAGGTGGAGGCATTGGAAAAGCGCTATGGCGACCAGGAGTCGCAGGCCTACACCGAGCTGTCGGCCTTTGCCGAAGCGCGTCAGTTCGCGTTGCGGCGCGATGGTGGGCAACTCATCTTCACCCTGATCACCGAGCAGGGCGAGACCCTGTCGCCCGCCGAAATGACGGCCTTGCCCAAAGAGGTGCGCGAGCGCTACGACCTGGGCGAACGCGAATTGCGCGGGCAGATTTTGCGGTTCCTGGAAGCCACCGCGCCGCTGGAGCGCGCGCTGCGCGATGGATTGACCGCGTTGCGGCGACAGGTGGTCAAACCCCTGGTTGAGCGTGAGCTGCAAGCCATCCGCCAAGGCCTGAAAAAGCAGTTCAAAGACACCCGCAAGCTGGGAACCTGGCTGGACGAGGTGGCGCACGACCTGATGGACCACCTGGAGCTGTTCGAAACCGGTGCCCCGGAGGACGAGGAAGACCGCCGTGAAGCGCTGGCGCATCAGTTGTCGCGCTACCGCGTCAATCTGGTGGTGGACAACGCTGGTGTTCAGGGCGCGCCCGTCATCGTCGAGAACAACCCGCTGTACCGGCCGCTGTTCGGCAGCATCGAATACCGGTCTGAGAACGATGTGCTGGTGACCGACTTTTCACGCATCCGGGCCGGCAGCCTGCTCAAGGCCCACGGCGGCTACCTGATGCTGCACCTGCGCGACCTGCTGGCCGACGACCTGGTGTGGGAAAAGCTGCGCCGTTTCCTGCGCAGCGGCCGCTTGCAGATCGAGGAGCCGGGCACCATGTTCAGCGCGCTCGCCACCACCTCGCTGGAGCCCGAGCCGGTGGATGTGGAGGTGAAGATCGTGCTGATCGGCTCCAACGAGCACTTTTACGCGCTGCAAGAGGGCGACCCCGAGTTCGCGCGCCACTTTCGGGTGAAGGTGGACTTTGCCGACGCCTTCCGCGCCAGCGACGACACCCGCTACGCCACCGGGGTGTTTGTGGCGCACACCTGCCAGCGGCTGGGTCTGCCGCACTTCAGTGCCGAGGCGGTGGCACGGCTGATTGAAGACAGCCACCGCGAGGCGGAGGATCAGACCCGCCAGAGCGCGGCCTTTGCCCGCACCGAAGCGCTGGTGGTGGAAAGCGCCGCCCACGCCCAGGCCCGCAGCGCGCGCCGGGTGGAGCGGCAAGACGTGCAGGCCGCGCTGGCCGCGCGCAATCACCGTCACGACTACCCGGACCAGCGACTGCGCGAATCCATCGCCGAAGGCGATCGCCTGATCGCGCTGGGTGGCGCGCGGGTGGGGCAGCTCAATGGCTTGAGCGTGGTGGACTTAGGCGACTACCGTTTTGGCCTGCCGATGCGGGTGGCGGCCCGCACGGTGGCCGGCTCCGAAGGCTTGCTCAACATCGAACGCGAGGTGGAGCTGTCCGGCCCCATCCACGACAAGGCGGTGCTGATCCTGAACAGCTACCTGTCGGCCCTGTTCGCTCACATGGCGCCGCTGGCTTTGTCGGCATCCATCGTGTTCGAGCAGGAGTACCACGGCGTGGAGGGCGATTCAGCCTCGTGCGCGGAGTTGTATGCCTTGCTTTCGTCGCTGTCCGGTGTGCCGCTGCGGCAGGGTGTGGCGGTCACCGGGGCGCTGAATGCGTTTGGCGAAGTGCTGCCGATCGGTGGCGTGAACGAGAAGATTGAAGGCTTCTTCCGTGTCTGCCAGGTCGGAGGCTTGACGGGCGACCAGGGGGTGCTGATTCCGCAGCGCAACCGCCGCCACCTCATGTTGAGCGATGAAGTGTGCGATGCGGTGGCGCAACGGCGTTTTCACATTTACACCGCCGCCCATGTCTGCGAAGGCATGGCTTTGTTGACCGGCACACCGTTTGGCGAACTGGCCCCGCTGACTGGCGGCACGGGTCAGGGCTATGCGCCAGATACCGTGCTGGGCCGCGCCGAAGCGACCTTGGCGGCCTACCGCCGCGCCATGCACCGCGCCGGCAATCCACGCGCCTGGCGGCGTGGTTGAGGCGTCAGGTGGGTGGGTGCGTCCACCCTTGCGCCTTGGCCAGCACAAAGTCGATCAGCGTGCGGGTGGCCAGGGTCTGGTAGCGGTCGGGCATGCGCAACAGGTACAGCCGGGTGCCAAACAGGCTCAGGCGCCAGTCGTCCAGCGTGGTGACGACGCGACCCGCGCTCAGGTCGCCGGCCACCAGATAATCGGGCACCAGGCCCACGCCCAGCCCGGCCAGCAGCGCTTCGTGCAGAAACTGAAAGTTCTCTGACGCCAGCGTGGGATGCAGCGCCAGTTCGCGCCGCTCTTCGCCCCGGTAGGCGGCCAGTCGCAGTTCGCGTCCCACCACCGTGGAAGTGATGATGGGAACATCGTGCAGCGCGTCCAGCGCGGTGGGCATGCCGTGCCGTTCGGCAAATTCGGCCGAAGCGCAGGCGATGTGGCGCATCGGTGCCAGTTCGCGCGCCACCAGGTTGGG
>JACCDV010729228.1_pt1 | contig 21258 bp, 13 predicted proteins | sample 7446131 | NCBI WGS metagenome assembly JACCDV01 (sample SAMN15323448, study PRJNA562643) | freshwater metagenome | isolation source: river surface water | place: USA:Blue River Watershed | collected 2017-08-17 | reverse complement strand
GGGCAGGCCCTGGCAACAGGTCCAGCTCTTCTCGCAAACGCGGCAGCGGCATGGCTTACCAACCCAGGTATTGGCGCACGGTGGCCCAAGGCCGACGCAGCACCCAATACGACAAAGGCACCCAGCCGCCATGCAGCTTGGCTGTGCCCTTCAGACCCACGCGGTGGTGGGTTTTGCCGCTCAAGCTCGCACGGATGCGGTAAGCATATGAGCCATCAGGCCGCTGCACCGCATCGTGGGCCATGTAGCGCAAAGAGGCCGACACCGGCGACAAAGGACTGGCGCTCAGGTAGAGCACCACATCGTCGCCCACCGACAAACTGATCGCGTCGGCCAAGGGCACCCAAGCCTCGACTTCCACATCGTCCAGGGTGGCGATGCGCAAAATCCGCTCACCGGTGGCCACCGGTTTGCCAATCAACTCCGAGGGGTCATCCATCAACACCACACCCGCCTGAGGGGTCAGCACCCGCGCACGGTTCAGTTGTTCTTGCAATGAGTCGATCTCGGCGCGGCGCTCTTCAACCTTGCCCACCAAAACCCCCAATTGCGTCTTGGATTTCACATCGGTCAGGGCCATCTGACTGGTTTGCCGGTAATCGGTCTCTGCCGTGGCCAAAGCCTGCATAGCCACCGCCAGGCGCGACTGGATCACGATCTCGTCAAAGCTGAACAAGTGCTGCTCGGCCTTGACCTGCTGATTGGGCTGCACATGAAAGACATCAATCACACCGTCCAGCGGTGCACGGATCACCAATGGGTGTGCCGGCACCAGCTCACCCGGCGCGAGCACCGTCAGCCGCACCGGCCAAAACAAAACGGCCAAGACGGCCACCGCGACCTGCACTCGGCGCTGGCGCCACCAGACTTGGCCAGGCTGAACGGCCAAGGCCTGCGACAGCCGATCGCGCCAGCCCCGCAAGCGCGCGATGCGCGGGCGGTGCAAGGCAGCAAAAGCATGCCACCAGACGTCACACCATTCCTGCAAGACCGCCAGCTCTTCGGCGCTCCAAGGGGTGACGCGCACCAAGATGCCCGCCCCTTGGACGCTCGCCGCATCAGAGCCCAGCCACACGGCATGCGCAGGCCACCACTGCTGCCATTCCTGGGCAAGGTCGGCGGGCAGGTCACTGGCGGTGAATGGCCGCGGACCATCGCTGGCCTGACGCTGCAGATGGTGTGCCACAGCATCGAGCCATTGCGCATAGGGCACATTGGCATCGACCTGCACCACACCCGACAGACTCCACACCCCCTCTTCGGCCAGCCACAGGGCCGCCTGACGGTAAGGTGTCAGGGCCAGGCTGTCGTTGACCAGCAGGAAGCCGAGTTCGCGGTCAGACTCTGCGTGGCGCGCCTTGCGCGCCAAGTCCTGCAGGGTGTCGGTCATCCAGCGCGGGCCCTCAGGGTGTCACGCGCCGTCACTTTGTGACTCAAATCCGACACGCGCACCAAGGTCATCGGGCGCTTGCCGGCCATGCGCAGCTTTTCAGTGAAGCTGTCACGGCTTTGCGGGCGCGTTGTGGACTGCTCACCAACGAACATCTGGAAGATCGCAACCGCTTCGCGACCATCGTCGTCGCGCGCGACGACCTTCAGATCGAGCTTGCCCTTGAACCCTTTGGGCGGCGTGACTTCGAACACCCCACTGGCCGGATCGAATTGCACCCAGGCTGGCAATTTCGAACCATCCGCCTGCTTGGCATCCAGCTTGATGACGGCATCCTTGTTGGAATGGATGAAGGCATCAAACGGCAAGCTCACCTTGGTCATCGCATCCGTGGTTTGGACAAACTGGTCGGTGATGCCCTGGTACAGGTTCAGACCCGGCGCGGCGGATTCACTGACAGGGATCTGGAACCCCGAACCACTGGTGACCGCATCCAGCATGGCCAAAGGCGGATCTGTTGGGACCAATGCAGGCGCCAAGGGCGTGAGGGTGGACGAGAAACCCTGAGTTGGGGCCGCCTTGGGAGGTGATGGCGCCAGCTCGGCAGGTGGGAGTGCTGGTGGCCCCGGGGGCGGAGGCGACGGTGGCAAAGGAGCGGCTGACTTTGGACGGTCATCGTCTTTAGTGCCGCCTTCATCAGAGCCACCATCGCCATCGCTGTCCATCTTGCCGGTGCCATCATCGATGATGTTGTCCGTGTCGGTATCGGAAATGTTGGCGTTGGTGGCGTAGCTTGCTTTCAAGGTGAAAGTTTCTGCACCTTCATATGGTGAGTCTGCTTCAGAGCTGATATTGACGCGAACAGAAAAAGTGCCACCTGCGGGTACGGTTGGTCTGTTTCCAGTTGTTCCATTCCATGTGTAGGTGACCCAGCCACTACCGGTGTTGTATTGCACAGTAAAACCAGAAATAGTGGCATCGATGTCGCTGCTGGAGGTGGTGTTTCCCAACTCCAGATTGACCACGCTACCTACATCGCCCGTCACCGTGAAAGTGGCATAGGTCGAAGCTTCGTTGAAAGTGATACCGCCTACCACGTCAAGTGTGCGGGTATCTGAAGTAACACGATCATCTTCGTAACCAGTGCCAGGGCCTCCAGTGCCCTCGTTGGTATCACCCGTATCACCATCGCCATTGCGGTCGATACGACCTGTTCCATCGTCAACAATGGTATCGGCACCTGTTGATGTGATGGCGTTGTTGGTCGCGTAGTTGGCGGTCAACGTGAATGTCTCAGGACCTTCGTAAAGGTCTGAACCGCCCTCTTCTTCAGAGGCGATGTTGACGCGAACCAACACAGTGCCATAGACACTGGTCCCGCTTCCATTCGCGGGCACGGTTGGTCGATTGCCTGTGGTGCCATTCCATGTGTAGTCGATCCAGGTTACCCCGCCATCTTCAGAGTAACTGGTGGTGAAACCCGCAATGGTGGCATCCACATCGCTGTTGCTGGATGTGTTACCGAGGATCAAATTGATCTCTGCGCCTGCAACGCCACTGACGGTGAAGGTGGCGTAAGGTGAACCTTCGTTGAATGTCAATCCGCCAGTCACTGTGATGGTGCGGTCATCGTTGAGGGCGCTGGTGTCAGTGGCAACGCCATCAGTGGGGTTGTCATTCGGGTATTTGGTGCCCGTTCCATCGTCCACAATGCCAACCGTGCCGTAAACCTTGGCTCCGCTACTGGCCTTGGTCACTTCGAGAGAAAAAGTTTCCAGACCTTCGAAAGGTGTGTCATTGATGACATTGGTCCGCACATACAGTGTGGAGCCAGACATGGTGACGCTGGTGCCGTTGTACGAAACCCAATCGCCGCTGGTGCCAGCAGCGGGGTCCCAATACTGAAGCGAAGGGCCGTAGTCGTCCGTTCCATCCGCGGCGCCAGAGCTGTCGGCGTCCTTCTTCGCCGTCAAATCTCTCCAAGCCAAATTGAGCACTTGCCCGTTATACCCAGAGATAGTCAAGACGGCGTAGGGAGAAGCCTCATTCACAACAATGGAGTTGACTGTGACCGGGCGGTCATCGTCGAGGTACGCTGGGTAATCTGGACCATTGGGATCTGTATCGTTGGCGGCATTGGGCGTGCTTGAATTGTTATTGCCAAGGTAGATACTTCCCGTGCCGTCATCCACAATCGTAGAGTTCCCGCTAGTACCCGTGCTGAGGGACCACTGGCTCTGGTTGTATGCGGTGAGCTTGAGGGTTTCAGCGCCTTCATACGGACCATCTTGCAATACCGGTGTCCGTACCAGAAGAGTGGTTGCGCCAGACGGGATTTGTACAAATCCGCCGGTGTAATCCACCCAGCTAGTACCGTTGAAGTACTGCAAATTGGGCAAGAAATCTGTGCCCATGGTTGCATGCCCTGAACCGCTTCCTGTCGTACCAATAGCCAAGCTAACCCATTGCTCGGAAGCCCCACCTACTTGGAACTGCACGTAAGGTGATGCTTCGTTAACGGTGGTGCCAGTAACAGTCAAAGTGCGAGCATCAGGATTGACATCAATCGTTGTGTAAGCCGTATTGGAGTCAGCAGATCCGTCGTTGACCTTGACACTGATGACGCGATCGATCGTCGAGGAGCCAGTGGAGCTGAATGTGATGGCTTTGATCGCGTTCTGATAGTTGGCCAGAGTTGCTGCTCCCGTCAGAGTGATCGTAATCACACCGCCAGAAGTTGAACTCGTTGCTGTAATGCCGTAAGAAGACAGTAGAGCTGAGGCATCAAAATTCAACGCATCGCCAGTCTGTGCATTTGTCAAAATAATCGTTGCGGTTTCTATGTTGGTGTCATCGACGTCGGCAATTGCCACATCTGTATCGCCAATCGAGACTGCGCTACCTTGGTTGGTATAGCTTGTATTCCAACCCGTTCCACTCCCACTGGCATCCAAATCAAGCGTTGGTGGATCGTTGATAGGAGTTACTGTAATGTCCAGCTTGCTGGTTGAGCCGGTGTTAGTGGTGTAACTGATCGTCGGCACCGTGCCGTTCCAGTTGGCGGCGGGCGTGAATGTGTAAAAGCCGTTGCTGCCAAGAGTCAGTGTCCCGACAGTCACGCCACCCGAGATGATGTCGGTTGCCGTACCGATGGTGCCCGTCGAGGTACCTGAGCCATTGTTCCAAGTGTACGAAGCGACGCTGAGCGAGTTGTCTGTGTCGGTGTCATTGTCCAGCACATTGCCGGAGCCGCTGCCATCTTCAGGAATGGTCTTGGTGTCTACGGCCAACACGGAGGCATCGTTGGCGGGCGTGATGGAAATCTTCAAAACAGCCTGCCCAGAAATAGATCCATCTGATGCGGTGTACAGCACATCCGGAACGGGGCCTGAGTAGTTGGAGGCGGGGACAAAGGTATAGGAACCGTTTGCATTGATGGTGAGCGTGCCTAAACCATCCTTTGTCAAAGCAGAACCAATGGTGCCTTGTGTACCACCCCAGACAAAAGCAGTAACTTCTGGCGTACCAGAAAATCCCGAATCTCCGATCAGAAGATCGTTGGTAGCACCATCGGCGACTGTCAGAGTTGTGTCTTCAGCGGTCGTTACCGATTCGTCGTCCATCACCAGTGTGGTCGTCCCGTTGACAACGATGTACAGCGTGGCAGTAGAAGAGCACCCATTAGAATCTGTCACCGTGTAAGTAAACCGCTCCTGATAAGTTTGTCCTGCGGTCAGGGCATTGCTGGTGAGGGTGTACGTGTACGAACCATCTGAGGCAATGTTGAGCGAGCCATACTCACCGGTAACGGTACCCGTTACGCTCGATGTCACAGAGGTCGAGGTGCCAGAGGTCGTGATTTGCGAACCATAGGTACCGCTATAGCTACTACCACCATCCAATAGCCTGATGGTTATTGTTGCAGACGGATTGGCTTCCTTGAAATCCAACAACGGCTGACCATCTGTGAATACGACGCTGATATTCTGACCACTTGCGGTTAAAGAGCTAACCAGTACTTTGGAGCTACCCGAGTAAAGCGTTGTAAAGCTCGTTCCATTAGCACTCACTTGTACTGTATCGAAATCAGAAGCAATTTTAGAGTTCAGAGAGGATGGCCAACCCGTTGTCGTGAAAGTGGTCGTAGATGGCCCGGCGATATTGGAAATCGAGAAACTTGCCGAATCAAAATCTTGATCGTTCGTGGTGACATTACCACTCGTCGTACCATACGTCGTCGGTGATCCAGAAGCTGCGCCCTCAATCAGGGTATCGTAATCATTCACTGCAATGGGGGCGTTGTTCACCCCATTGATGACGATGCGCAACGTACTGGAAGATGTGAGATTGGGGCTGTTGCCAATCTCGCTAACCGTGTAGCTGAACGTTTCTGAGAGCGTCGCCCCGCTGGCCAACGCCTTCACATCGGCATTGTTTTCATCGATGTTGTAGCTGTAGGCACCGTTCGCCCCGATGGTCAGCACACCGTACTTGCCGGTAATTGTCGTTCCGTTCCAGGTGTTACCTGTTCCGCTGGTCACAGCAGTTACTTGATGGGTGGTCCCCGCAACCAGGGTAATGTCTGGATCGGTATCGTTGGTCAGGACATTCCCAGTTTGCTGTGTTTCGGTCACGGCAGTGCCGCTGGCGCATCCGGGAGCTTGAGCTGAGAGCGCTCCATCAGCGTTGTCCGGATTGGCTACGGGAGCTTCGTTCGCCGATGGAGCCATGGTCATGCTCAAAGTAGCAGTGTCCGTGCCGCCATGGCCATCGCTGATGGTGTAAGTTACAACAGGAACTGCACCCGTGTAGTTGCTGGCCGGGACGAAACTGTAGGTGCCGTTGGCATTAACGGTAAGTGTGCCAACACCGCTGATTACATAGGGTGTACCAAGAGTAAATGTCCCCGACTGTCCGGCAATCGAAAAGCTCGTCACTGTCAGCGGATCACCGTCCGGATCGGTGTCGTTGCCAAGGAGATTGCCGCTGGCGGGGGTGTCTTCGGTGATCGTTGCGGTGTCATTTATGGCGTCTGGCGCATCGTTCACGGGCGTCACTGTGATCGACAATACTGCAGTAGCCGTTCCCCCATTGCCATCGCTGACGGTATAGGTAATCGGCGGCACTGAACCCGAATAGTTCGCAACAGGAGTAAACGAATAGCTGCCGTTTGAGTTGATGGTGATGCTGCCAACACCTGTGATGGTGACCGCAGAGCCCAGAGTTTGCGTACCGCTGACGCCTGAAATGGTGTAACCGGTTATGGTCAACGTATCGTTGTTGACATCTGTGTCATTGGAAAGCAGTCCACTGCTGGCTGAAACCGTGGTCGTGCCGCTGTCCTCGTTCACCGTCAAACTATCGTTTGCAGCTGCAGGTGCAGAGTTAGGAGGCATTACGCTGTTCAATGCGGCATCCACCCGGTCGGAAGATGAGCCGACGTTTGCCACAGTAATTGCACCGTCGTTGCCGTCTTTGTTATTACTGATACTTTTGCTTATCCCTGTCGAGGTGATCTGCTCGTTAAACCAGTCTTGGTCCACTACCAGCAAGAAGCCGCGGTTGTCTAAACTGCCTGGATCGCTTACCCCTCTATCTTGGTTGCCGTCTGCTTGCGCAAGAGCCAGAGTGGTGAAGTCGGTATCGGTCCAGAAGTAGAACCCACGAACAATACCGTTGGATTTGATAGGTCTGCTGATCCACCCATAGTAAGTGGTACCACCCAAGGTGACGGAAACTGCGCCCGAGACGTCGTTGCCGCTGAAGCTTTGGTCCCCCGTACCATCTGTCATGCGTGTCACGCCCAGCGAGACAGAGGCATTGAAATAGTGCGAATTCTGCTCTTTGTCTGCCCAGCGCTCTGTGACATCAACGGCTGCAGCGGTGATGCTTATGGACGCTGTATCGTTGTCCTGGTCATAGACCATTTCATAAGCATTTTTGAAATTCAGCGACGCAAACTCCACGTCATACGTCACACCATTCACCGTCACGGTACCTTGGTCGTTTTGCGTCAGCAAGGTGACGCTTTGCTCAGCACTGAGCGCGCCATCGACCACCGTGTCTGCAAACGCCTCGCCTTCGTCGCCACCGCTGTCCGCGTTGGGGTTCAAATAAGCGTCAAACGCGTGGCCCAGTTCTTCTACCAGTGCGCGTGTGGCATCTGGCGCATCAAACATGCCAAACCAGAAAGTGTTGATGAATATGGTGGGCTCACCATTGGGGCCATGCTCGGTAAAAGCAGCCACAGCCGTGAACTGGCTCGCACGGTCCATGGCCACAATGTTGACGTGAAAACTGCCGTTGCTCAGGGCTTCGCGCAGCTCAGACAAACGCTCGACCCAGCTGGCATCCGGCTGCGTCTTGCCGCCATTGAACAGGCTGAACAATTGCGCATCGGTTGCGGTTGCCAAGTAATTGCGTGCCTGCTCTTGCGCTGCTTGCGCAGTGCTAGCGAGAGCCACGGCCGAAGCATCCAGCTTAAAAACGCCTGCTGACAGTGAGGAGGCCACATCCACCGGTGTTGTGCTCGTCAGCGTATCGGTCGCCGAATCCACCGCCGCCCCATCAAACATGAAGCGCGGCTCCAGGGCCATCAGGCCACTGGCACGGCGGGTGAGTCCAGAGTTTTTCTTGTTTGACATGTCACTGTCCTTCTGCGGGGGTGATGAGCACTTTGCCGCTCATACCGGCCATGAGTTCGGGAAATTTGCCGTGAATGGCGGCAGCCACTTTCACGGATTGACTGACCGGGTCCACGCGGGCACCGATGCGGGTGAATTTGGCGGGGTAAGTTTTGCGCGTCTCATCGATCTGCACTTCAAAACCGCCCCCGACCTTGAGCCAGCGCAACCAGCCCGACGGCACCAGGAACTCCAGTTCCAGCACGCTGTCGTCCAAGATGTCCAGCAAGGCCTGGCCCGGCTGCACGTATTGCTGCTCGCGCACTTTTTGCTCGGCCACACGGCCGGTAAAAGGCGCGGCCACCTGGCATTTGCCAAGCACCGCCTTGTTGGCGTTGACTTCGGCTTTGGCTTTGTTGGCTGCCGATTTGGAGAGGTCCAGCTCAAGCTGCCCCACCGAATTGAGCTGCTCCAACCTCAGGTTCGACTTGAGGGTCTGCTCTGCACCGTCGAGTTCAGCCTGGGCTTTTTCCAATTGGCTGCGTTGCAAGGTGCAATCAAACTGCACCAGCAGCTGACCGGCACGGAAGGCCCCACCCTCGACCACTGGCAGGGCCGAGATCTTGGCGCCAATCTCGGCGGCAATGGTGGTGTAGCGGCGCGGCATGAGCTGGGCACGGATGTCGTGCCGAGCCATGGCCGAACCGCCCACAGCACGCTGCGCAGTCGGTGCCGACGATGCCGAGTTGGCAGGGCTGGGGGCTTGCGCCCAGGCAGCCACGGCCAGCCAGCTGGCGCCCCCAATCAGTAGCCAACGCTTCATCACTTGACGGCCGGGGCAGCAGTTTCGGCTTTGGGCAGCGGCGCACCTTGCTTGATCTGTTGCCAGGGCGCCTTCGATTGCGTGATCTGCTGGGTCAGCTCCTGCAGCGAGAGTTCATGCGTGCTGCCAATCTGGGGCTCCAGGCCCAGCGTGGCCAGCATGCGGTTCTCGGCCACTTGCACTTGGGCCAGGGCCTGGTAACGGCGCAGCAAGCTGAGGATGGAAGCTGTTTCCGTGCTGACCACGTCGAGCTTGCTCTGGGCCGCGGCCATTTGGCGGTTGCGGGTCACCTCGGCAATGCGGCTGTCGGTGGCATAAATCGCATCGGCACGCTCGTATTGGCTTCGCGCATTGATAGCCTGAAGGCGCGACAGGTGCACCTGCGTCAGCACGGCGGCATGAGCGGCCACGCGGCGCTGCTCGGCCAGGGTGGCGCCGGCTTCGGCCACCTTCATCTGGGTGCCCGCGGTGAACAGGTTCATCAGGTTGAAGGACAGCTGGACACCCGCTTCGTTCCAGTTGTTGCTCAGCAGGTAGCGGTCGGTGTCGTATTTGGTGCCATAGTTGAAGCTCACGTTCGGGAACATGCGCAGCAGCGTGCGGCGTGTTTCTTCGCGCGCAATGCGGGCGTTGTAATGTTGCTCACGCAGGTCGGCGTTGTTCTGCAGGGCCACTTCTTCCAGCTTGTCCACGGGCACCTGGCTGACTTCGTCGCTGATGTTTTTCAGGTCGGTGGTGGCGATCTGGATGGGCTGGTTCATCGGCGCATTCACGAGCGAAGCGAGCTCCACTTGGGCCGACGACAGTTCCTGGTTGATGTTCTCCAGCAAACGCAGGTTTTCCAGCAACTGGCGTTGGAAGCGCAGAGGCTCCAGCGGGTTCTTCACACGCTCCGCGGCGGTCTTGCGCGAATCGCCAAGCGCCTCTTCCGCCAAGGCAATCGTCTTGAGCACATCGGCCTTGAGCAGCTGGGCACTGGCGGCACGCCAGTAGGCGGTGCGCACATCCTGCATCAGCAGGTGCATGGCCTTGCGGCGCTTCTCGCCCGCGATCAAGAAGCGGTCTGCCTGCTGCTTGGAGCCGTAGTAACCCAAGCCCACATCCAGCAGGCTCCAGGTCATGCCCAAGTCGTAAGTGCTGTGAGTGCGGTCGGCTGTGGTGGACGAGGTGCTGGTGTTCGGATCTTCACTGGGATAGCTGCTGCTGTGCGTGAATCGGGCCCGGTCACGGTAGGCGTAGCCCGCCTGCGCCATGACCTTGGGCAGCATGTCGAACTTGCTCACGTCGAGTTGCCCCATGGCCAGCGCTTCTTCCATCATCTTGGCGCGCCGGTCCAGGTTGTATTTGAGGGCGCGGGCCATGGCCTCATCCAGCGTCAGTGGCCCATTGATGGGCGCCACGTCTTTCCGCATGGCTTCACCGTCTTTTTGCTGTTGGGCCAGCATATCCTGTTGCGTCAGGGCAACAGGCTGAACGCTGGCACAGCCGGTGATGACCACACAGGCCAAGGCCACCAGGCTCAAGCGCATCGGGCTTTTGAACTGATCGAGAGAAAATTTGGAACTCATTGGGTACTCCAGTTTTAATTTTTAAATTAATTTAATTAAATTAATTGCAATTGATTTAAACATCTATAGCGGATCCTAATTTGCTATTTTTTGTAAAACCAAAAAAAACCAAAGCAACCCAAAAAAAAATGCCTGTATTGTCAAAACACACAAAAAGGCCAAAAAGCCGCCACGAAGACCTCCAAAACGGCTGACATGGCATGCACTGTGGGCTTTCTACAATGCCGCATGCGACTGCAAAATTTTCAGACCTTTTTCACGCGCGTCACTTCGCGGCGTGCAGCGGCATGGAGGGGCTGGTGGCTCGGCTTGTGCGTGCTGTTGCTCCAAGCGCCCGCATTTGCACAGGACCACATCGTGGAACGCGCCTGGCTAGACGATCCCACCGGGCAATGGACCTTGAAGGATGCGCAAGCCCAGACAATGCAAAAGTTCACCGGCGTGCTCAGTCGGGGTTTTGGTGATTCAGTGACCTGGCTTCGCTTGCGTGTGGATCCGCAGGCGGTCCCTGCCCCAATGCGCGAGCCCAACCGCCTGATCCTGCGCATTCGACCTGTGTATCTCGATGAAATCCAGGTCTTTGATCCACTGTCTGCACAAGGCCAGGTCATCGTCACAGGCGACCAAAATCACCCACGCCTGGACGAGCTTGAAGGTCTGGACTTTTTGATCCCTATTCCACGCGGCACTGCACCCCGCGACATCTGGCTGCGCATGACCTCGACCAGCACACGTCAAATGAACGTGCAAGTGCTCAACATCGCCGATCTGAACCGCATCAGCCAAAGACAGCTTCTGCTGTTTGCCGGCTACCTTGGCTTGATTCTGATTTTTGCGGCTTGGGCCACCATTTATTGGGCATTCAGCCGCGACCAAGTGGTCGGCTCATATGCCCTGTCCATGCTCACGGCATTCGCCTATGCCCTCGGTGCCTTGGGCTATCTGCGCATTTTCTGGCCGCTCGAGTGGTCACCCTGGAATCTCAACCATTTCACCACGGTGTTCAGTATCCTGGCCGTCAGCAGCGGCGTGCTGTTTCACACGCTGTTTCTGGCGGAATTCAGCCCCCCGCGCTGGGCCGCGCGCTCGCAAGCCGCAGCAGGAATTTTGTTGGCCATCAAACTGGTCTTGCTCGTCTTGGGCCTGCCCATGGCGGCCTTGCGCATGAACATGATGGAAGTCTTGCTGGCCCCCGTGTTTTTTCTGCTGAGCGCCTATATGGCCACGGGCTGGTCCAACCCCGATGCCAAGACCAGCCCTGCCCTATCGCGCCCCTTGATCATTGGCTTTTACGCGTTGATGCTGGTCCTCATGGCAGCGGCCGCCTTGCCCGGGCTGGCCCTGGCGGCGGGTGGCGAAATCGGGCTTTATGTGGTGCAGGCGCACGGCCTGGCCACAGGCTTTTTGATTTTGGTCATGCTCCAGTACCGCGCTCACGTCATGACACGCCAACAGCACACGACCTTGCTCACCCTGGAGCGCAGCCAGATGCAAGCGATGCAAGCGCAAGAAATTCAACAAGAGCAAGGCAAATTGCTCGCCATGCTGACCCATGAACTCAAGACCCCGCTGGCCACCATGCACATGCGACTGGATGCCAATGCCAGCGGTAGCCGAGAAATCAAACGCGCTATCCGGGAAATGAATGGCGTCATTGACCGCTGTCTGCAAACTGCCCAACTGAGCGACAAGCAACTGGTAGCCAACCTCCAAAGCTGCCATCTGGCCAGCTTGATCACCGATGCCGTCAACGCCAGCTCGCAGCCCGCACGCATACAGACCCATTTCTCCCCCCTGCCCGCCATCCAGACTGACACGCAGCTGCTGTTCATCGTGCTGAGCAATTTGCTGGAAAACGCCTGCAAATATGCCGCGCAGGACAGCATCGTTGATGTGCGCCTGCAAGCGCTTGCCGCACAAGGCGCTGAGCCAGCCCGCGCGCGCATCACGGTCAGCAATACACCGGGCGTGGCCAGCTGGCCCGATGCCACAAGGGTGTTTGAAAAGTACTACCGCAGCCCCCACGCACGCCGCCAGGCGGGCACGGGTCTGGGCCTGTACCTGGTCTACAACATCATGCAAACCCTTGGCGGGCAGATCCGCTACGAACCTGACGACACACACATCCGCTTCGTGCTTGACCTGCCCATGGATTTGGACTGATTTGGACGGTTGAGCTCAGATTTTTTATGATTTTTTTCTTTTTAGTACGTCGCAACGCGCCCAACAACCCATGACCCAGGCCCCGTCCCTTCACATCCTGGTCGTGGAAGACAACGACAGCCTGCGCGAAGCCACCATCGACTTTTTGCAGCGGCAAGGCCACCAGGTCACCGGCGTGGTGTGCGCCGAAGAAGTGGACGACACCCCCACCCTCGGCCTGCCGGACCTTTACCTCATCGATGTCAACCTGCCTGACGAAGATGGCTTCAGCCTGACTGAGCGCATTCGCAAAACCCAGCCGCTTGCCGGCATCGTCTTGATGACCGCCAGAGGCCAGCTGAGCGACCGGCTCGAAGGCTACTCCTCGGGCGCTGACAATTACCTGATCAAGCCTGTCGAGCAGTCCGAGCTGCTGGTCTGCATCAACAACTTGGCACGACGACTGAAACTCGCCAGCCCAACATCCCCCAGTCGGTCATTTCAACTCAACAGCCAAAACTGGAGCCTGTCAGGCCCCAGAGGACAGGCCAGATTGACTCAGGCCGAAGGCCTGTTGCTGGCTGCCATTTGTCGTGCCGCAGGGCAACAACTCGAACGCTGGCAGGCCATGCAACTGGTGGACACCAAAGACAAAGGGCTTGTGCCCGCAAACCTTGAAATGCGCATCAGCGCCTTGCGCAAAAAACTCAGCGCATGTGGCGCGCCCGACGACGCCATCCGAACGTTGCGCGGCTTTGGTTACGCCCTGAGTTGCAAGATTGAAGTGGTGTAAATGAACTGCGGCTACCAGCTTTTTGTGTGCAACAGCGCTCGATGCAAGCTTCACGCTGCCCTGGCACATGCAGGCGCCATAATGCGTTGAGCATCAATGTGCTCAAAGCCACCAATTTAAAGATGGATTTGCTGGTGCAGATATGCGCTGCTGCTACGAAAAAGCCCGGTAAATCTCAGATTTACCGGGCTTTTAAAGCCTACCAAATTTGGTAGGCGCGATTGGACTCGAACCAACGACCCCCACCATGTCAAGGTGGTGCTCTAACCAGCTGAGCTACGCGCCTGTTGAAGCTTCGAATTATAGCAGTAAAAATCAGCGTCTTCGGGCTGACCTCACACCTTTTACGTTTCGCACCGTTCCCAGCACTTTGTTCAGGCCTGCGGCATCGCTGATTTCCACCGTGAACGTCATCCAGGCCGTGCCTTTGACCGATTGGGTTTGCACCCCGATCACGTTCATTTTTTCCTTGGCAAAGACTTCCGAGATGTCGCGCAGCAAGCCTTGGCGGTCAAACGCTTCGACCGACACATCGATGGGGTAAACCGCCGCGTCTGCGCCTTTGTGCTCGCCCCAACGCACTTCAATAACGCGCTCACCATGGCGCGAAGCCAGCTCCCGGAAATTGCTGCAATCCTGGCGGTGGATGCTCACGCCCTTGCCGCGCGTGACAAAACCACTGATCGCATCCGGCGGTGCCGGCTTGCAGCAGCGCGACAACTGGGTCAACAGCGAATCCACCCCCACCACCAACACGCCCGATGGCGATTTGCGCGCCACAGCCCCTTTGAATTTCTTTTGCAGGTATTCGTCTGGCAAAAGGGCTGGCTCGGGCGGATTGAGCAAGACCTCGATGTTGCGCAGCGAGTATTCGTCTTTGCCCACCACCTCGAACAAGCCCTCGGCGGACTTGAAGCCCAACTGGCTCGCCAGGTCATCGAGTTTGGTGGATGTGCGACCCAGCCTTTGCAACAGCTTTTCGACCGACTCACGGCCACGCGCAATGGTCTCCTGACTGATCTGCGCGTTGAACCAGGCACGCACTTTGGCTCGGGCACGGTTGCTGGCCAAATAACCCAACTCGGGGTTGAGCCAGTCGCGTGAGGGGCCGCCTTCCTTGATGGCCGTGACTTCTACGGTTTGGCCATTGGCCAGGGGCGTGTTCAGCGGCACCATGGCCCCGTCGACCTTGGCCCCTCGGCAGCGGTGCCCCAGATTGGTGTGCACGGTGTAAGCAAAGTCCACCGGCGTCGCGCCTTGCGGCAGTTCAACCACGGCAGCATCGGGCGTGAGCACATAGATGCGGTCATCAAACAGGCCTTCGCCCTGCCCCCCTCCGGACAGATCGCGCTCCCACGCCAACAGCTGCCGCAAGACCGCGATCTTGGCGTCGTAATCGCTGCTGGCCGAAACACCTGCATAGCCCTTGGCACCCGCCTCCTTGTAGGCCCAGTGCGCCGCCACACCGTGCTCGGCATGATCGTGCATGGCCTGAGTGCGGATCTGAATTTCGATCGGCCTGCCGTCCATATCGCGCACTACCGTGTGCAAGGACTGGTAGCCGTTGGGCTTGGGCTTGGCGATGTAGTCGTCAAACTCTTCCGCGATTGGCACAAAGTGTTCATGCACCCAGCTGAGCACCTGGTAACAGTCCGACACAGCGGGCACCACCACGCGCAGCGCACGGATGTCGAACACCCTGTCAAAGGACAGCGACTTACCGCGCATCTTGCGCACGATGCTGTAGATGTGTTTGGGTCGACCATCGACCTGTGCTTTCACGCCTTGCGCAGCCAGCGCTTGCTGCATGCGCTCACGCAAGTCCAGCATGTAGCGCTCGCGCTCGCCCCGTTTTTGCTCAAGCAAGCTGGCAATTTCCTTGTAGGTCACCGGCTCCAGAAAGCGGAACGACAGGTCTTCCATCTCCCACTTGATCTGCCAGATGCCCAAACGGTTGGCCAAAGGGGCAAACACCTGCAAGGACTCCCGGGCCAGCGCTGGCGGCACCGGCAGCTTGGTGGCCGCATAGTGGCGCAAGGTCTGCAGGCGCGAGGCCAGGCGCAGCATGACCACACGCAGGTCGCGGCTAAACGCAAGCAGCATCTTGCGCACGTTTTCGGTCTGCAACTTGGGATCGTCGACCAGTTGCGCACTGGTCTCGGCAGCGCGGGACAAGCGCTGCACATGCACCAGATGGTTGGTCTGCATGGCCAGCTGCGCCAAATTGGGGCCAAAGGCCTTGGCCATGACTTCTTCGGGTTTGTTCAGGTGTGGGCATGCATAGACCAGGTAACTGGCTGCCTGCATTTGGGTCGAGCCACCGATCTCGGCCAGGATGGCGGCCACCGCGTCGGCATGCGAAAGGATGTTTTCGCCCGTGTCCAGGCTTTCGCCTGAAATCAGGGGCTCGGCAAACGCCCTGGCACGGGCCAGGGTATCGGCCTGCTCTGCAGTATCGGCCGTGACCAGCATGACCGGGGGCACGGCGCCCGCGTGGAGACGACCGGCAACACCGGCAGGGCTGGCGGAATGGCTGGATGTGGGGCTGACCATGGTTTTAAGTTGCAAGCAAGAAATTGGCCACCACATCGATTTGCGACTCCCCCGTCAAGGTGGGCGCATGGCCGAAACCGGCCCAGGTTTCCAGCTGGGCACACGGGCCGCGAACTGTCATGGCCAAAGCGGTTTCGGGCGTGAGCAAATCCGAATCGGCACCACGAATCAGCAAGGTCTTCGACTGGATCTGTTCATACATCGCCCACAGTGCAGCCTCGCCCGCTTGGGCGGATTCAGGCGTCATCGCTCGCACCGGGACTCCGATGGCCGGATCGTAATGCAAGGTCACAGCCCCATCAGCACAGGGGCGAATCATGTGCGAGGAAAGCTCGCGCCACACCTCGGTCGACACCGGACCAAAGCCATTTGAAAGCGCCCACATGGCTGCCGCAGCTTCGTCCAGATTGGGGTATTGGCCGTATCGGCCCACGTATTGCTGCATGCGCTCCACCGAAACCCAAGCGATGGCAGGCCCTACATCGTTGAGCACCAAACGGCGGATGGGACTGGGTAACGGCAAGCCCGGTTGACCGGCCAACACCATGCCAATGAGCCCCCCCATGCTCGTGCCGACCAAGTCCAGGCTCGTCAGTTCGGCGCCGCACTGGGCACGCAACTGGGCCAGCAACGCCAGCATGTCGGCTGCATATTGCGGGATCTGATAGCCCATGGGGTCAGACAACCATTCGCTGCGACCACGCCCCACCACGTCCGGGCAAATCACCTGCAAGGGCTCGGCACTGCGGGCCACCAAGGCTTGCGCCAGACGGTCAAAATCACGGCCCTGCCGAGTCAAGCCATGCACGCACACCACCACCCGACGGGCCTGGGCATCACCCCAGCGCCAATAGGCCATGCGGTGCTGGCCCTCAGGATGAGGGCAGGACACAAATTCAAGTTGGGGCTGCAAATCGCTGGTGCTCATGACATTCGGACACAATCAGATCAGACGTTGCCCCAAACAGTCCTCGGGCAGCGCGATAATGAACTTTTAAGCATCCTAATTCATCTGGAGTGGAAATCATGTTGCAAGGTAAAACAGCTTTGGTCACGGGTTCAACCAGCGGTATCGGTCTGGGCATTGCCAAGGCCTTGGCCAAACAAGGCGCCAACATCGTTTTGAACGGTTTTGGCGATGCCGAGGGCCCCCAGAAAGAAATCGCCGCACTGGGTGTGAAAGTCGCTTACCACGGCGCTGACATGAGCAAAGCCAGTGAGATCGAAGCCATGATGAAGTTCGCGGCCGACGCCTTTGGCCGTGTGGACATCCTGGTGAACAACGCCGGTATCCAGCATGTGGCCAAAGTCGAAGACTTCCCCGTTGAACGCTGGGACGCCATCATCGCGATCAACCTCACCAGCGCATTCCACGCCACCCGTCTGGCCTTGCCCGCCATGAAAGCGGCGAACTGGGGTCGCATCATCAACGTGGCCTCGATCCACGGTCTGGTCGGCTCCGCAGAAAAATCCGCCTACGTAGCCGCCAAGCACGGTGTGGTCGGTTTGACCAAAGTCACTGCCCTGGAAAACGCCACCACCGGCGTGACCTGCAACGCCATCTGCCCCGGCTGGGTGTTGACCCCTCTGGTGCAAAAGCAGGTTGACGCCAAAGCTGCTGCCATGGGCTTGTCCAATGAAGAAGCCAAAAAACTGTTGCTGCAGGAAAAAGAACCTTCCATGCAATTCACCACGCCCGAAGAACTGGGAGACCTGGCTGTCTTCTTTTGCTCGCCCGCCGGCAACAACGTGCGCGGCGTGGCCTGGAACATGGATGGCGGCTGGACCGCTCAGTAAAGCCCGATCAAGTCACCCACAGTAGGCACCATGACTGCACCCACTTCACGTTTGGACAAAATCGTCATCGTCGATGACGATGCCCGCATTCGCGACTTGCTGCGCCGCTTCTTGTCTCAAGAAGGGTTTGATGTTCTATTGGCGGAAGATGGCCGAGCTCTGGACCGCATCCTGCAACGCGAAACCATCGACTTGCTCGTGCTTGACCTGATGCTGCCTGGTGAAGATGGTCTGAGCATCTGCAAGCGACTGCGCAACACAGGCACAAAAACACCGGTCATCATGCTGACGGCCAAAGGCGAAGATGTGGACCGCATCAACGGCCTGGAAATTGGCGCAGACGATTACCTGGGCAAACCCTTCAACCCCCGAGAATTGCTGGCCCGTATCCATGCTGTCTTGCGCCGCAGACCTCAGGCCGAAATTCCTGGAGCCCCGGCCAACGACAAGGAAGTCATCACCTTCAGTGAATTCACATTGGACCTGGGCATGCGATCGCTCAGTAAAAATGGCCAGGACATCCCATTGACCACCGGCGAGTTTGCCATGCTCAAAGCCTTGGTGCGCCATCCTCGCCAGGCCCTGAGCCGCGACAAACTGGCCCAACTGGCCCGCGGACGCGAGTTTGAGCCGTTTGACCGCAGTCTGGATGTGCAGGTCTCGCGCTTGCGCAAGATGATCGAAGTCGACCCAGCCTCACCCAAGATCATCCAGACCGTCTGGGGTGTGGGCTATGTTTTCGTGCCTGATGGTCAATCGTGAACCCCGCTGAAGACCCACTGGCTGAAAACGAGTCAAAAGGGCAAACGTTTCCCAGGCTCAAGCTGAGCCTGTTCTGGCGCACCTTCGTCTTGCTGGCGATGTTGATCGTGTTCAGCAGCCTGACCTGGCTGCAACTGTTTCGAACGCAAGAGTACGAGCCGCGCATTTTGCGCAATGCCCACCAAATCGCCACCGTCGTCAACTTGACCCGAACTGCATTGGCGCACGCCGATGCCATTGCACGTGTGTCTCTGCTCAAGGCGCTGGCCGACGAAGAAGACGTCAGCATCCAGACCCGCGAACCGGGCGACCGCATCACGCCTTTTGGCGAAAGCACGATGGAAAAACACCTCGTGAAAGAAATGGTCAAACGGCTTGGTGAAGGCACGGTGATCGCATCCAGCGTGAACGACCAGACCGGGCTGTGGGTCGGTTTTGCCATCGAAAGCGACAGCTACTGGCTTCAAATGGACCCGGAGCGTCTTCGCCCTCTGGGCGGTACAGCCTGGCTCACCTGGCTGAGCGTGACCACGGCGCTGTCCTTGGCGGGCGCCGCGATCATGGCGGGCCTGATCAACCGCCCACTCAAACGCCTGTCGTATGCAGCCAGCCAAGTGCGCGAAGGTCACTTCAACACCTCCACGCTGGACGAGCATGCCGCCACCAGCGAGATCCGAGAGGTCAACATCGGCTTCAACCGCATGGCCGAACGCTTGGCCAAGATCGAGGCCGAAAGGGCCCTGATGCTGGCAGGCATCTCGCACGACTTGCGAACGCCTCTGGCCCGCTTGCGACTGGAAACCGAATTGAGCGTGGCAGACCATGAAACACGCGAACTGATGGCGGGAGACATCGCCCAACTCGATGAGATCATCGACAAATTCCTGGACTACGCGCGGCCTGAGCCGACCAACCTGGGGCCGGTGCTGCTGTCGGGGGTGGTCAGCCGCTGCATCGCCCCTTGGCGCCACAACCCGCGCTTTGAGATTTCAGTGGATGTTGCTGAAGACCTGCACGTCAAAGCTGAAAGTGTCGAGTTGGGCCGCGTGCTGTCCAACTTGCTCGAAAACGCCCGTCGTTATGGACAAAGCCCCAGCGACGGCGTGACCCGCGTCGAGATCGTGGCCCGCGTGCACGACGGCTGGGTGTTGTTGCGCGTGCGTGACCAAGGCCCTGGCGTGTCTGAAGAAACCTTGAAAAATCTGACCCAGCCGTTTTACCGAGGCGACACCGCCCGCACATCAGCCACCGGATCGGGCCTGGGCCTGGCCATTGTGGAACGATCGGTGCAGCGCATGGGTGGCACGTTCTCGGTGTTCAACAATAGCGCGGGCGGTTTGATGGCCCTGATGAAATTCAGACAAGCTGAAGTGGTCTGATCAAACACGGCATTCTGGTAGGTCGGCGGCTTCAGCCCCGACGAGCATCTGCGATGCACACATCAGTTGTCGGAGCTGAAGCTCCGACCTACACCAGCAGGACTGGCCTTTGTACACGTTGGAAACGTCAGATCAGACGCTTCGTTCAATCTGCACGACTTCAACGCTTGGTCAACAAAACCACCGCCCGGGCTTCCATGCTTTGACCCATGCCCACCGGCCCCAACTTCTCTGCTGTCTTGGCTTTCACATTCACCTGATCGGGCTGCACGCCCAGCGCTTTGGCCACCGAGGCGTTGATGGCGGCCATGTGCGGGGCCAGTTTGGGCGCTTGCGCCACGATGGTGCTGTCCACGTTCACCAGCGCCCAGCCCTTCTCGCGCACACGGCGCATGGCCTCGGCCAGCAGCACCGATGAATCGGCACCCTTGAACTGTGCATCCGTGTCCGGGAAATGGCGACCGATGTCGCCCAGCCCCGCAGCGCCCAGCACCGCATCGGTGATGGCGTGCAAGAGCACATCGGCGTCCGAATGGCCCAGAAGACCTGCTGTGTGGGGAATGTCCACACCCCCCAAAATCAACTTGCGACCTGGCACCAGGGCATGCACGTCCCAGCCTTCACCGATTCTGAAACTCATGCTCTGCTTCCCAAAATGGCCTCAGCCAACGCAAAGTCAGCCGGGTAAGTGATTTTGAAATTCTGCGCCGTGCCTTCGATCAGGCGCGGCTTCAAGCCCAAGCGCTCCATCGCGCTGGCCTCATCAGTGATGCCCGCAAACCCACTGCCAGCCACCGCCGCCAGCGCATCATGCAAAGCCTGCAGGCGAAACATCTGTGGCGTTTGCGCGAGCCATTTGTGCTCACGCGACACCGTGACCAGCACAAGACCGCCCTCCTCGCTTTTGAGCGTGTCTGGCAAAGGCAGTGCCAGCAAACCACCCACCGCGTCATCGCGGCAAGTCTCGATCAAGCGGGTCACCGATGCGGGCGACACCAGACAACGCGCTGCATCATGCACTAGCACCCAGTCTTGTGGGTCAAGTCCTGCGGCCAACATGGCTTGCAGGCCGTTGAACACGCTCGCGGCACGTGTAGCACCACCACAGGCCACACGTTTGAAATGTGCGGGCCAGCCTTGCTCGGCCCAAACATGCCCATCATCAGGCGACAAGATCACCCAGCCACTGGCCAATGAAGACACCTGCGCCAAAGCCTGTACGGTGTGCATGACCATCGGCTGTCCAGCCACCTGCTGGTATTGCTTGGGTTGCACCGTGCCCGCACGGGTGCCCGTGCCCGCACAAGGGATGAGGGCGTGGAAACGGGTCGAGTCGGTCCGGTCGGTCATAAGCTGACATTGTAGTTTTGTAGGTCGGCGGCTTCAGCCCCGACTGGGTTTAATGGGCCGCCAGCATTTGTCGGGGCT
>JACCDV010416531.1_pt1 | contig 21261 bp, 29 predicted proteins | sample 7446131 | NCBI WGS metagenome assembly JACCDV01 (sample SAMN15323448, study PRJNA562643) | freshwater metagenome | isolation source: river surface water | place: USA:Blue River Watershed | collected 2017-08-17 | reverse complement strand
GACCTCACGCTTGCCGCCGCGCGGATCGCCCGCTCAAGCCCTGACGCTTGGGACCGGTTCCTCGCGGCGGTTCAGGCATATTCCTCACAGCAGATCACACACTGCATCCAGTCCCCCCTCGAGCAACTGCCCGTAGCCCAAGGACGCGCCCAGGCGACTGCGCGCCTCTACGGATTGCTGGCGGAGTGTCTTCAAGGCGCGGACAAAATCGAAGGAAAACGTAAGTGAAAGAAGCCACCCTCCAGCATGACCCGGACGTGAAAATTCCTGCCGCCGTTCGCGCCGCAGCAGCACGCTCCGAGCAGCTCTTCAACTCTCTGCGGGACCAGCCCGTGGAAGAAGGCTCCGAGGAGGTTACCCCGCAGGGTAACCCGGACCTCGACGCGGCCACCTTCGCCCAAGGCGAACCCGCGCAGCAACCCACGGAACAGCCGGCCAAGGCCGAAACCCAGGCGCCCCAGCAGGCTCAGCCCGAGGGCGAGGAATCGTGGGAGCACAAGTACAAGTCCATGCACGGGCGCTTCCTGCGGTCGCAGGAGACCATCCGGCAGCAGGCTGACACCATCCAGAACCTCCAGGGCGTCATCGCAACGATGCAGACTGCCCCGGCTCCGGCTTCCCAGATTCCCGATCTGGATGCCGAAAAGCTCATCACCCCCGAGGAAGCCAACGACTACGGCGAGGACTTCCTGAAGGTCGTGGGCAAGAAGGCCCGCGAAGAACTCGCGCCGGTCATCAAAGGTTATCAGGCCAAGATCGCCGAACTCGAGCAGAAGCTGAACGGTGTATCCGGTGCCGTCCAGCAGTCCAGCCAGGAGAAACTCCTGTCAAAACTGGACGAAAACATGCCGAAATGGCGCGAGTTGAACACCAACGAGGGCTTCCTCGAATGGTTGCGCTTGCCTGACCCCTATTCTGGTGCTATTCGTCATGACATGCTGAAGGCAGCATACGCGCAAGGCAACCCCTCCCGCGTGCTCGCTTTCTTCAAAGGCTTCCTCGCTGAAGAGGCTGCTGTGGCCCCCGCTGGGGCAGAGCCGGACCCGAAGGCCACCACGGTCAACAAGGTCCCGCTCGAAACTCTGGCGGCACCTGGCAGAGCCAAGACAGCGGCATCCGCACCCGCGCCCGCTGAGAAGCCAATCATCACACGCGCTCAAATCGCCGCTTTTTACGCTGACCTCGCCGCCGGTAAGTACCGTGGCAGGGACGCTGAGAAGAACCGGGCCGAGACGATGATCTTCGAGGCTCAGCGCGACGGGCGCATCCGTTGACACTCTTCTCTGAGGAAACACTTCCATGCCCATTCCGACTTCCAGCTTTCCGGTAGCAACTGGCGTATCTACGCCGGCCGTCTACCCCACCGGCTCCACCGGCAACGCCTTCTCGACCAACGGGTTCATCCCGGAAATCTGGTCGGGCAAGCTCGTCGAGAAGTTCTACTCCTCGACCGTTCTGGCTGCGATCTCGAACACCGACTACGAAGGTGAGATCAAGAACCAGGGCGACCGCGTGCGCATCCGCACCAAGCCCACGATCACCATCCGTGATTATCGTGCCGACGGTACGCTCCAGCTTGAGCGCCCGGAAGGCTCGAACATCATCCTGTACATCGGCGACGGCAAATACTTCAACACGATCCTCGACGACGTGATGGAGATCCAGTCGGACCTGAACGCCCTGTCGATGTGGTCGGACGACGCTGCCCAGCAGCTCAAGATCCAGGTCGACTTGGACGTGCTCGGCGGCATCCTGGGCTCGATGAACGCCCGCAACCGCGGCGCCACGGCCGGCCGGATCACGCAGACCATCAACCTCGGCGCAACGACCACGCCCCTGGCGACCGTTGCCCGCAACCCGACGGCTGGTCAGGTCGAAATCCTCGACGTGATCCTGCGTCTGGGGCAGGTGCTGGACGAGCAGAACATCCCGGAAGAAGGTCGCTGGATCGTCATGCCGGTCTGGGCTGTCGCTCAGCTCAAGTTCTCGGACCTGCGTCAGGCGTACATCACCGGCGACGCCGTGTCGCCGATGCGCAACGGCCGCATCGGGATGATCGACCGCTTCACGGTCTATTCGTCCAACCTGCTGCCCACCGGCGTCGCCGGCGGTCTGGCTGCTGGCGAGTTTGCGATCTATGCCGGTCACGCCCACGGCCTGACCTTCGCTTCGCAGGTCAGCAAGGTCGAAACGCTGCGCTCGGAAATGACCTTCGGGACCATCCTGCGCGGCCTCCAGGTCTACGGCTACCAGGTCATCGACAACACCGCGCTGGCCCAGGCCATCGTCACCCGCGCCTGATGATACCGAGGGGGGCTTCGCGGCCCCCCTCTCTTACCTGCGGAGGTAACCATGGCACTCGACACCGTTCAGGATTACGTTGACCGGGCACGGGTGCTTCTGCTCGATCAGGTCGAGCCGTACCGTTACCCCACCCTCGACCTCGTCGAAGCTCTCAACATGGCAATCCTCGAGGCTCGCCGGCTGCGGCCGGACTTGCTCAAAAGCTACTTCCGCACCTCGCTGCCGGACTTCACGGTCGGCGCGCTCAACGTGGAAGTCCCCGTCGACCCGCAGTACCGGGTCGCGTTCGTCTACTACATCTGTGGCCACGCCCAGCTCCGCGATGACGAGAATAATCAGGACAGCCGCTCCGCGGCCATGCTGAACAAGTTCGTCGCGCAGATGCTCAACATCCAGTCGTGAGGGGAACATGCCGAACGCAGACATGAACCGACTCATAGACCACGCCCGCATCCGGCTGCCGGGCGCGCTCGATGCCGCCATCCAGATGGAGCTCTTCGCGGCGCTGAACGAGTTCTTCCAGAAGTCGAACATCTGGTTCGAGGACATCCAGTTCCCGGTCCAGTCGACCAACGATACCTATCTCGAAAACCCGGAAGCCTTCACCTACGACGTCATCCCGACGCAGGGCACGATCACGCGCCTCGTCGGCGTGGTGAACTCGCAGGAGATGCCCGTCAAGGCGTCGATGCCGACGCTGGGCCAGGTGGTGCTCGTCTACTCGCCAGACATGGCGGACACCTACACCGCCCGCGTGGCGCTGACGGTCGTCGACCCTGTGACGCGGGACGGCTACCCCGAGTTCCCTGACTGGATCATGACCAAGTACGGCAACGGCATCCTCGAGGGGGTGCTCGGCCGCATGATGAGCCAGATCGCGAAACCCTACACGTCGCCGCAGGGCGCGCAGTTCCATCTACGCAACTTCAAGCAAGTCGTGAGCCAGGCCAAAGTTGAAGCTGGCCGGCAGAATGTGTATCGTGGGCAGAGCTGGCGGTTCCCGCAGGCTTTTGCTTCTCGGCGCTACTCGAAATTCTAGGTTACCTCTTCGGGTAACTTTGGGGAAACGGAATGGCAGTCTACAACAAGTTCAGCCAGTTTGCCGATGACGTCCTCGAGGCGAAGCACAACTTCGTCTCCAACGTCTTCAAAGTCATGCTGACGAACACTGCCCCGGTGGCAACGAACTCGATCAGGGCCGACATCTCCGAGATTGCCGCAGGCGGCGGGTATGTTCCGGGCGGAGCGACCGTAGCCGTGACCCTGTCCCTGCTGGGCGGCGTTGCCAAGGTCACCGGGACCACGGCGACCTTCACGGCCACGGGGGCCGGGTTCGGTCCGTTCCGTTACGCGGTCCTGTACAACTCCACCTTTGCGACCCAGCCGCTCATCTCCTGGTGGGACTACGGGGTGCCCGTCACACTGGCGGACACCGAGCAGTTCGCGGTTCGCTTCGATGCCGGCAACGGCATCTTCCAGCTCAGCTAAGGGGTAGCCGATGCCGATTTCGCTCAAGCACAGCTTCATCTCGGCCAAGGCTGACGGCACCGACTCGACGCTTGTCCAGCCGTCGAACTGGAACGCCGAACACCAGCTCCAGATGGCAACGGCCCGGATCATCGGCCGGACCACTGCGGGGGCGGGCGCAGCCGAAGAGATCTCGGTCGGGGCGAACCTCTCGCTGGCGACGGGCACACTGAACCTTGCCTCGAGCGTGTCGATCACGGCGCTGACTGCCTCGGGGGCCATCTCGGGTGCGTCACTGACTATCTCGGGCGATGCAGACTTCAGCGGTACCGGGGCGATCAAGCTGCCCGTAGGGACCACGGCGGAGCGCCCGACGCCTGCCACTGGCGACCTTCGCTTCAACAGCACGCTTGGAACCTTCGAGGGATACAACGGCACGGAGTGGGGCGCGGTCGGCGGCGGTGCTCGCGGTGGCGGGGCCAACGCGGTCTTCTACGAGAACGACCAGAACGTCACGGGCAACTACACCATCACATCGGGCAAGAACGCGATGAGCGCCGGCCCGATCACCATCAACGCTAGCGTCACCGTGACCATCCCGAGCGGGTCGGTCTGGACCATCATCTAAGGGGCACGCATGTCGCAGATCACACTGGCTCCAAATGCTGCGGGTACCGCGATCTTCAGGGTCGAGGCTCCCGGCACCAGCACGAACCGCACGCTCACGCTGCCGGATCAGACCGGCACGTTGGCGACGACTGCCGACGCTACCGCCGCTGCCAGCACTGCCGCCGCAGCCGCCGAAGGAATGGTTGTGCTCGGTACCCTCACCATGAGCGGTTCTTCGCAGTCGCTCCCCGGCCTGAACCTGACGTCGTACAAGCAGCTCCTGTTCGATTTCAACGGGGTGTCGCACAACGCCGGTTCAAACCAGAACGTGAGTGTTGGCGCAGGTGTGGTCCAGACCAACATCACTGCCACCGACGCAGCCAACGGGCAGGTCTGGGTGTCGCTTTGGAGCGGGGTTGCGACGCCGCTGCTCTCGCGGGGCGCTCTCCCGGCTTCCTTCTCGAACAACCAGAACGCTCAGACTGGCTACAGCAATGCTACGACGTCCGTCGCCGTGTCCATCTCCGGCGGTGCGTTCGACGCCGGGTCCATCCGTATCTATGGGGTGAAGTAATGAGCACGCTACGCACCAACGCGATCCTCGACAGCACTGGCGGCAGCACCGCCACGATCAACGGCGTCCTCCTGCGCCCCGGCATCCTCGACCCGGAGAACCGCATCATCAACGGCGCCTTCGACTTCTGGCAGCGGGGGACGAGCCACTCCACAATTGGCTTTGGGTCTGCGGATCGGTGGGCGCAGTTTCTTGCTGGCGGCACTGCCACGATGTCGCGGCAAGGGTTCCCTGCTGGTTTTACGATTGGCTCAAACAACCCCAGTTTTTACCTAAGCCAATCGGTTAGCGGCCAAACACTTGCGTCACATTACGCGCAGGTCGTGCAGCTGATTGAGGGCGTCCGCAGCTACGCGGGCCAGACCATTACCGTTCTCGGATGGGCGCGCAGGACGAGTGGTAGCGGAAATCTGGCTGTGGAGGCTATACAGTCATTTGGCACGGGCGGCTCTCCTTCAGCGAACGTTACGGGGACTGGCCAAACGGTCACGCTCACTGGTTCGTTCGCACCCTTCGCCGTCACGATCTCCGTTCCGTCCATCACTGGCAAGACCATCGGCACCAACGGAAACGACTACCTTGCCTTGATCTTCTGGACCTCCGCAGGAAGCGACTTCAACTCCCGCACCAACAGCCTCGGCCTCCAGACCATCGGGGTGGACCTATGGGGCATCCACATCAAGCTCGGCACCCACACCACGGCGGCGACGGACCTCTACAAAGCGCCGGAACTGGGGCCGGAGTTGGCGCGGTGTGAGAGGTATTACTGGTTTAGGAACGGCATCATTTCTGGTGAGTATGCAGCGGGTGGCATTGCCTATGACGTGCAGTTCCCGACAACGATGAGGACCAGCTCCCCATCTGTATCGTTCACCAGCACCAATGGTGTCTTCAGCACGCAGGTGGTCGGTAACAGGGGTGCCTACTTTTACTATACCGGAACGAGTTTTGGCACGGGGAACATCATCGTGGACGCGGAGCTTTGACCATGATCGAGAACATCATCCAGACCTCCTCCGGCTACCGCGCCACCATCGACGGCACCGACTGGAATATCCCAGACGCCCCCGGCAACCGCTTCTGGCAGATGGTGCAGGACGCCATCGCCGAGGGCGCGGTCGTCACGCAGGAGCAGCCCCCGGCGGCACCCATCCCCGACCTGTCCTTCGCCCAGCTTCTGATCGGCCTCGTCACTGAGGCGTGGATCACGGAGGCGGACGGCGAGGCGTGGCTGGCTGGGACGCTGCCGACGGCGGTCCTGCTGGTCATCGACAGCCTGCCAGCGGAGCAGCGCTTCGCGGCCAAGGCCCGCGCCCTGCGCCCGTCGCAGGTGCTTCGCAGCGACCCGCTGGTGGCCGCGATGGGCGCAGCCGCAGGCAAGACCTTCGCCGAGATCGACACCTTCTTCCAGACCTACGCAGGAGTGTAACCCATGCCCATCGTTCTGGACGGCACCACTGGGATCACCGACGCGGACGGCGGGACAGTTCTGTCTACTGCCGATATTGCGTCCAACGCTCAGGCTCAGGCGGCTAGCGACTCTACAAAGGTTTTGGTGGCGTCTAACCTGAGTGCAGTTGCGATTGGGGTAAATCAGACATGGCAGGTGGTTACGGGGAGCAGGGCGTTCTCTACCACATACACGAACAGTAGTGGAAGGCCGATACAGGTGTGCATCGCGGTTTCGAAAGGTGCCGCTGATAGCTCTGCATCGGCTACACTTACTATCTCTGGCATAGCTTTGGCGCAGGTCGCTCTGTCCGCGTCCAACGGTGTTTCTTGGCAGAACCTGCCGAACACCTTGGTGGGCATCATCCCTGCTGGGGCCACCTACTCCTTGGCTGGGACGAACGCTGTGATTTCCGGCTGGTGTGAGCTTCGCTGATCCGTATCACCATTGTCGGAGGCACCGACACCTTCGACGCTGGGTGGATCAATGTGATGTATGAATAATATTGCGGTAATACTTGTGTAATCTTGCGCAGTTCTTGGCGTAACTCGGCTTCAGTGCTATACCGAACCTAGATCAACTCCTACTACCTAGCGAGGTAACTATAAAATGCCCGTGAACTACTCGACGGTCGTCAGGACCAACCGCCTTCAAAACGTCGTCGACGCCATCGCAAGCAAGACCTACGTCGTCGGTTCGGGGGCTGGCAGCGCCGGCTCGCTGGTGATCGGTACGTCGGCCCTCTCTGGCGCGACGGGCGTGCTGGCGACCATCGCACTGCAAAACCCCCCGGCCGTCGCCTCGGGCACCACGCTGACGATCTCGGGCGTGCCGCTCTCCGTCACCGCGTCGGCCACGGGTACGGCTGCGCTGGCCGAGCTGCGCAACAACGCGGGCACCGTGATCGTGTCGGGTCTGACTGTCGGGACGTCGGGTACCGACATCATCATCTCGACGACGGCGATCACGTCGGGTCAGACGGTGCAGCTCAACTCGGGCGTCATCAACCACGCTTGAGGTAACCAATGGGTAAGCTGGCCAACCGAGCAAAGATGTCCACGGCGACGACCGGGACGGGCACAATCACGCTCGGCTCGGCGGCGTCTGGTTTCCAGACGTTCGCCGCCGCTGGCGTGGCCAATGCCGACGCCGTGCATTACGTCATCGAGGATGGCACGGCGTGGGAGATCGGACTCGGTACTTACACCTCGGCGGGCACCACGCTCTCGCGGACGCTGATCCAGAGCAGCACTGGTTCGTTGCTCAACCTGTCGGGCAGCGCGACAGTCTATGTCTCTGCACTTGCCGAAGACTTCGAGGTCATGGACTTCCCGGCGCAAGCTGCGGAACCTGCCGTCCCGCCGAGCGATCATGGTCTTCTCTACGCTCGGTCTTTCGCTGGCCGCATCATGCCGAAGTGGATGGGTCCCTCTGGTGTGGACTATCCGTTTCAGTCCCACATTGGCACGAATAACATTGCTGTGTGGCGCGGCGGTGCCACTACAACTGCCACCACGTTCGCTTCTGTTGTTGGCTCTATGCCTTACACTAGCGCATCCCCATCCGCGCCCACAATTCCTGCCTTGGCTACCACCTCTCTGCGGAACCAGACGTACCGCTCCACGATCCGCTCCGGGGCAACTAACGGCGGCCTTGCCTACATCAGGGCTAACACCCTGCGGATTTGGCGCGGCAACGCGGCTGGACTGGGCGGCTTCTTTCTGGTGCATCGCTTTGCGCTGGCCACCATCCCGACTGGTGTACGTTGCTTTGTCGGTCTTCAGGATACTGCCGCCAACCCGACCAACATCAACCCGACGACCAGCACCACTCCCGGCAAGATCGGTCTTGCCATTGCCGCCAACACCGGCAACTGGAACTTTGTCCACAACATCACCGGCACCGCGCCGACCATTATCGCGCTTGGCGCGAACTTCCCGGTCAATACCACCGACCTCATGGAGGTCATCATTTTCTCAAGGCCGAATGGCGCGGATATCGGCTACCGAGTCACCAACTGGTCCACGAACCAGCAGACCAGCGGCACCATCAGCACGAACATCCCGTCCAACACCACCTTCATGATCCCGACTGTGTGGATCACCAACAACACCCAAGACGCGCAGGCCGAACTCGACTTTATTTCCACCTATCTGGAGACCGACTACTGATGAGGAAGGCTCTTCTAGATCAGGACAACCGCGTCATCGACCTGCAAGAGCCAACGGCTGAGAACGCCGCGTGGCCTGACGCTGGGCCGACCATCTCCATCGGGTGCTTCTACGTGCCTGCGGATGGATCGTATCTGCCCCCGCCACCTCCGCCCACGATGCCGGAACCTGTTCCGTATATAATCTCGCGCTTCCAAGCTAGGCAGCGGCTGTTCCAAATGGGGCTGCTGGATGACGCCGAAGCCCTTGTCATCGCGCAGGGCACGGAAGCGGCGATGGCTTGGGAAAATGTCTACGAGTTCCGCCGGGACAGCCCGCTCGTCAACGGCGTTGCCCCGCAACTGGGCATGGATCAGGATGACCTGGACGAATTCTTCCGGCTGGCGTCGACTATAACTGTGTAAGGGGGAGACATGCTCGGGTTTAACCCCCTCGGCTCTGCACCACTGGCTGATGATGGTGTACCCGCCGTAGTCGGGCCGCCCGTTCTTACCCTAAACGCAACCGAGCCCCAAGACACCGCGAGCTTTAGCGTCACCGCCATCTTCACGCCGGTGACGCTTTCCGCCACTGAGGCAAACGACACCGCTTCCTTCGCGCTGGCGGCGCGCACCAACGCATCGCTGTCGAGGACTGAACCCCAAGACACGGCGGCGTTCACCGTCGCTGCGCGCACCAACGCATCGCTGGCGGCGACCGAGGGACAGGACACGGCGGCGTTCACTGTCGCTGCGCGCACCAACGCATCGCTGACTGCGACCGAAGCGCAGGACACCGCCTCGTTCGACATCTCCATTACTGCGGCTTCAGCAACGGCGACGCTCTCGGCGACCGAGCCCCAAGACACGGCGGAGTTCACCCTCGATGCGCGCACCAACGCATCGCTGACTGCGACCGAAGCGCAGGACACGGCTTCATTTGACGTCTTTGCTGTTGCGCTTCCTGCAACCGCAACTCTCGCGGCGACCGAGTCCCAAGACACGGCGGCGTTCACCCTCGCTGCGCGCACCAACACATCGCTCGCGGCGACCGAGGGACAGGACACAGCGGCGTTCACTGTCGCTGCGCGCACCAACGCATCGCTGACTGCGACCGAGGGGGTGGACACTGCGGCGTTCACTGTCGCTGCGCGCACCAACGCATCGCTGACTGCGACCGAGGGGGTGGACACGGCGGCGTTCACCCTCGCTGCGCGCACCAACGCATCGCTAGCGACGACCGAGCCCTCAGACACGGCGGCGTTCACCCTCGCTGCGCGGACCAACGCATCGCTGGCGGCGACCGAGTTCCAAGACACGGCGGCGTTCACCATCGCTGCGCGCACCAACGCATCGCTGGCGGCGACCGAGGCGCAGGACACTGCGTCTTTTACCGCGGACGTACCTAACACCGTCTCCCTGGTCGCGACCGAGTCCCAAGACACGGCGGCGTTCACCCTCGCTGCGCGCACCAACGCATCCCTCGCCGCGACCGAGGGGCAGGACACCGCCGGGTTCGACGTTCTGGTCGTTGTCCCCGCGATCTCGACGCTGGACGCCACCGAAGGACAGGATACCGCAAACTTCTCGGTCAGTCGGACGTTCATCCTCGATGCAGCCAACGCGGACTACGCACTCGTAGGGTTCGACGTCGTCTTCTCGCGCCTCCTGGCAATCACCGCAAATGCCGGTGACTATACCGTTTCGGGCAACCCGGCGACACTTGGTTATTCTCGTGCAATACTTGCGCAATCCGGTAGTTATACTGTCACCGGACAAGCAGCACGCTTGTACGAGAGTTCGTTTTTCTATAATGATAGCGAAGTCATCTATGTGCCGCAGGAGACGAACTTCGTCCTCGTTCCTTCTGCCGCCTCGGATGCCGACGAAACCATCGTCGTGCCGGCCGAAGTCCAGCTCATCAGGCTCGGCTTCGAGGATCGAGAGATCACCGTGCCCGCTGACGAGCCGATTGAGGAATTGGCCGCGAACCGGGAATCGGTCGCTGAAGCGAGGTTGAGGACGGCATGAAGCTCGCGCGTTTCACAAAGCAGCCTGCCGAGCGCAAGCGGTACAGCATCGACTATTCCGACTGGCTCGATACAGGTGAGACGATCAGCACCGTCTCATTCGTGACCACCCCTGCCTCCGCTGGCGCGCTGGTGGTCGACGCAAACTCCATTACGGCAGCGGGCAAGTCCGTTGTCTTCTTCGCCAATGACGGGGTCAGCGGGACTACCTACACGGTTACTGTCACCATCACGACTTCCGGCGGTCAGATCAAAGAGGACGAGATCCTCTTCGCAGTCAGGGAGTCGTGAATGGAGCCGCTAGAGATCGTCAAGATCGTCATGCAGTGGGTGGTGCTGCCCGTGTCCGGGTTCGTCTGGTTGATGTACCGGACGCAGCAAGTCCACCAGACGGAAATCGCTGTGCTGAAGGCGATCTCGGCGGCCAACAAAGAGGCCCACGACCGCGAGTTCAAGGAAATGCGCGAGAACTTCAAAGCGGTTTTCGCGAAGCTCGACACCATCGAACAAGCATTGAGGAAGTGACATGCGGTCTTGGGACAAGGTCAGCATCGAACGCATGAAGGGTATCCACCCGCAGCTTCGCAAGCTGGTGGACGAAGTACTTCAGCGCGCCCCGTGGCCGATCCGCGTCACCGAGGGACTGCGCACGCTGGAGCGTCAGAAGCAACTCGTGGCGATCAAAGCCTCGAAGACGCTGAACAGCCGCCACCTGACCGGCCACGCGGTTGACGTCGTGCCGCTGGTCGACCTCGACCGCGACGGCAAGATCGAGACCGAGGAGCTCTACAACCACGCGCTTTACGACATCCTCATCCCCATCGCCAAGGACACCGCGAACGATCTGAAGATCGAGATGGTCTGGGGATACGACTGGGGCTGGGACAAGCCCCACTGGGAACTGAACCGCCGGTACTACCCGGCATAGGAGAAGCACATGATGACTTCCGCATTCTTCAAGCCCCTGATCCTGGCCCTCGCTCGTCACCTCGCCACCACGGCAGGTGGCGCCCTGGCGTCTTACGGCATCATCGCATCCAGCCAGACCGAGACGGTGGCCGGGGCGATCATCACGCTCGTCGGTGTCGGCCTGTCCGCCTGGGACAAGGTCGAGCAGGCGAAGCGGTAACCTCGCGGGGTAACATGGCGAAAACTCCGGCATGGCAACGGTCAGAGGGAAAGAACCCCGCTGGTGGCCTCAACGCAAAAGGCCGCGCCTCCGCAAAGGCTCAAGGCATGAACCTCAAAGCCCCGGTGAAAAGCGGCGACAACCCGCGCCGGGCGAGCTTCCTGGCTCGGATGGGGAACATGCCTGGACCGGAGCGCAAACCGAATGGGGAGCCGACGAGGCTCCTCAAGTCGCTCCAGGTCTGGGGCGCATCCAGCAAGGCTGACGCGAAATCGAAGGCGAAGGCGATCAGCGCCCGCCTGAAAAACAAGGAGAAGTGAAATGGCCAAAGCCCCCGCAGTTGCGGAAAACCCTGTCGTTGAAGAGACCACCGAGGTTACCCCCGAGGTAACGGAAGAGGTTGCCCTGAGCGAAGCGACGCTGCTCGAAATGCAGACTGGTCGCGCCGCGCTGGAGAAGCACGCAGGATCGGCTGCGGCCGAATAAGGAACCCGGAAATGGTAGCACTCTCGCTTTCCAACTTCGGCGGCATGATCCCGGCAGTAGACTCGCGTCTGCTGCCGGACAATCAGGCTGACCTGAGCCAGAACGCCTGGGTCTACTCCGGGGCGCTTGAGGGGTTCCGGGCAACGACCCCGGTCCACACGCTTGCGAACCCTGCCGCCAAAAAGGCGTTTCGCATTCCAATCGAGTATTACGACAACGAGCACATCGTGGACTCCTACTGGCTGGAGTTCATCAACCCCGACACGGATGTGATCTCGTCGCCGTCCGTGGGCGATACGTTCGAGCGGTTCTACTGGGCGGCAGACGACATCACCCCCAAGTACAATACCAAGGCGCGCATCGCTGTCGGGTCAGCGCCATTCGAGCTGGGTATCCCCGCGCCGACGGTTGCCCCGACCGTCTCGGTCGCCGGTGGCGTAGCACCGACTGAAACCCGCGCGTATGTCTACACCTGGGTCAGCGCCTATGGTGAAGAGGGACCACCGTCCCCGCCAGTACTTCAGACCGGCAACGCCAACGGCACATGGAACATCACCCTGACCGCACCCGGCGCTGGCGTGACCACCGGCCGCAATATCAACCGGGTGCGTATCTACCGCACCATCACAGGTACCAGCGGGTCGACCACCTATTACTTCGTCCGTGAGCAGGCTGTGGGTACCACGACTTATGCGGACACTATCGCGACCTCCATTGTTGCCGGAAACAAAATCCTCGACAGCACCTTCTACGAGCCGCCGCCGGCCGACCTGAAGGGCATCATCGCCATGCCCAACGGCATCGTCGCAGGGTTCCGCAAAAACGAGGTGTGGTTCTGCGAGCCCTACCTGCCGCACGCCTGGCCCTCGATCTACACGCTGGCTGTGGAAAGCGAGATCGTCGGGCTTGGTGTTGTCGGGCAGACGCTGATTGTCTGCACCACCGGCTCGCCCTACGCCATCTCGGGCGTCAACCCGGCATCCATGTCGCAGTCGCGCCTTGCCTTCAGCGAGCCCTGCCTGTCGCGCGGGTCGATCATCTCGACTCCCGTCGGTGTCGCCTATGCCTCCCCCAACGGGGTCGCTGTTGCCGTGGCGGGTCAGGTTACTGTCATCACTCGAAACCTGATCACCAAGGACCTTTGGCTTGATGCGACCAACTATTTGCTCGTCTCGTCGCTGCGTGCCGCAGCACTGAACGGTGGATATTACTGCTGGGGCAGTCCGACGCCTGGGTGCTTCGAGACGACTGCGTTCCATACCCAGAGTTTCCAGCAGGACGACTTTACCGGTTCGTATCGCGGCGCGTTCATCGACCTGACGAACCAGCGGGTCTCGTTCACCAAGCTCTTTGGCGAAAGGCCCACCATCAACTGCTACACGGACACATGGACCGGTGAGGTCTTCATCATTCGTGACGGACAGGTGCAATGGCTGGACATCGGTCCGGCCCGCGCCAGCGAGCCATTCGTGTGGCGCTCCAAAGTCTTTACGATGCCGAACAAGCGCAACCTCGAAGTCATGCGCGTCTGGTTCGACCAGCCACAAAACAACATCTATCCGATGGGGTCCGGGGCTTGGGTTGACGAGCTGAACTGGGATGACGACTCCCAGTGGATCGACACTCCGACCGGAGACTACGCGTTTGCTCGGGTCTATGCAGATGGTGTGCTGCGGTTTACGCGCGCCCTCATCAACTCAGGCGACTTGTTCCGCCTGCCCTCGGGCTTCAAGGCCCAGTACTGGCAGGTCGAGATCGAGGCGAACATCAAGGTGATATCGGTAGAGATTGCAACATCGGCAAAGGAGCTCGGCAATGTCTAAGTTCCCGGCAATCCCCGAGTTTACCGACGATGCCCAGAGCATGGGCATCACGCTGCGTGCGGTGAAAGACTCCGTCGAGCAGCTTACCGGTAAGCGGCAGGGGCAGTCGCTTGGCTCGCCGTCGATGTTCGTCCAGTCGTTTGCTCCAACGCCAAGTAGTTTGACTGTACTTACTCGTGGTGACCTGTGGATCAACGAATCCAGTAACGTCATGTCTTACTGGAACGGCAGTCAATGGAGGCAGCTCCTATGACCAAACCGAGTAAACGAACAGAAACGACGTTGGTGCGCTTGGCGGTTTACATGTATATAGTGGGCAAATCTCTGACGCGCGGAGTAGAAAATCATGGCTGACACTTTCAGTAACTTTGAAAACCTCGGCATCGTGCGCGGAAAGATCAACGCCACTGCGAACGAGGTTACCTCGCTGGGTAACCAGGTCAACACGCTCGCTGCGAGCGTCGCCAATCAGTTGAACGGCACGACGGCGCTCGTGGCGTTGCAGGTCGACAACCTGAACCTGAACGGCAACACGATCAGCAGCACGACCGGAGCTCTGGCGCTGTCGGCCACGGGCGCGAACGTCATCACGGCGTCTACCAACGGGGCGGAGCGGCTGCGGATAACCAGCGGCGGTGACGTTGGGATTGGGACAGCGCCCGCTGCGGGAATTAAACTTGCAGTAGCGGCAGCGTCCGGCACGACGATTGCCGACTTCACCAACAACGTTGACGCAAACTTTCAAGTCAAGACCACCAGTGGCCTTACAACTGTTGGTTCTAGTGTTTCTGCCCCTCTGGCTATTCAGGTCGGCAACACCGAGCGGCTGCGGATCGACGCGAGTGGGAACCTTGGAATTGGGACGGCAAGTCCGACCGCAACCTTCGGTGACCGCGTCCTGCAAGTCGCCGGAACCGCAAGCGCCAATTCGGAGGTGCGTCTGACCCACACCACCAGCGGCGCGGGCAGCGCGGACGGCCTCACCCTGCTTCTCACCGGGACCGAAGGGTATCTATACAACCGCGAGGCGGGCAACCTTCTTTTTGGCACCAGCAACACCGAGCGCATGCGGATCGACGCGAGCGGGAACGTGGGGATTGGGGCCGCGCCGTCTTCCGCAAAGCTACATGTTTCTGACGCGGGTGGCGCAGGCATTGCCGTCACCACCACCACGGCAGGTAACGCCACGATATTGGTGGACACTGCGGCAGGTGGAACCGCAATCCTCGATCTGAGGACTGTTGCAGGCCTCAACCGCATCGCGGGGGGTGCTGGCGGAACATCAAATCTTAGCTTTCACACCGCTTCTGTCGAACGCATGCGGATCGACGCCTCCGGCAACCTCGGCCTCGGGGTGACGCCGAGTGCTTGGGGGAGCGGCCCTAAAGCGTTTCAGTTGCCCAACGGAGCATCGTTTTTCAACGATGGAACACAGTCTACCTACGTGGGTCAGAACGTCTATTCCAACGCTGGAAGCAAGTATATCGCCACGGCTGCGGCGAGCCTCTACGCGCAAGGCTCTGGCGCACATATTTGGTTCACCGCCCCCTCCGGCACCGCTGGCTCCGCCATCACCTTCACACAGGCGATGACGCTGGATGCGAGTGGGCATCTGCTGATCGGGCCAACGGTTTCTTCTGGAACAGGTGGGGTGAGCATTCGTAACAACAGTGCTGGAACATCAAATATGCTGTTCAACCGCACTACCACCACTGCGAGTTCTTTCCCCTTAGAGTTCCAGAATGCTGGCACTGCGGTTGGTAACGTCGCCTATACCAATACTGGCACCGCCTTCAACACCACTTCCGACTACCGTTTGAAAGAGAACGTCCAGCCCATGCAGAATGCGCTGGCAACAGTCGCGCAACTTAATCCTGTAACATACACATGGAAATCCAGCGGCTCAGACGGTCAAGGTTTCATCGCGCACGAACTTCAGGCTGTCGTTCCTGACTGCGTGACTGGCGAGAAGGACGCGGTGGATGCCGACGGCAACCCGCAATATCAGGGCGTTGATACCTCGTTCCTTGTGGCTACGCTCGTCAAGGCCATCCAAGAGCAGCAGGCCACCATCACCGCCCTCGAAGCCCGCATCGCGGCGCTGGAAGCATAACCCCCAGAAAGGAGGATCACGATGGCACAGAAACAACCGCAAACCATCACGATCAACGGCACCGACTACACCGAGGACCAGCTGACGGATCAGCAGAAGGTGATGATCAATCACATTGCGGACCTCGACCGCAAGATCGGCTCGACCCAGTTCAACCTCGATCAGCTCAACGTGGGCCGCAACGCCTTCATGTCGATGCTGACCGCATCTCTGGAAGAGGTGAAAGAGGACGCATGAGAATGCCGCCCATCGACAAGCAGGCGCACTTCTGGGCGGGGGCAGCCATCGCTGCCTTCGTCACCCTCTACTCTGGAAGCCCGACTTTCGGTCTGGTTGCTGGCGTCTTTGTCGGACTGGCGAAGGAACTGATCGACCGCGCCGGATACGGGACACCCGACTTCAAAGACTTCTTGGCAACCGCCGCCGGTGCGATCATTGCCGTAATACCCAAGATTATCGTCTGACGAGGACCGACCATGGCAGACACGTTCTTCCGCACCTACGGTAGTCTAAACTGTAGCGTTGCTTGACCATTACATGGTAATCTGTCAGGAACAACTCAGCTCCGCAGGGAGGTTACTTTGAAATACAAGATCAGCCTCGAGCGTGGCGACCTCAACTACGAAGAGCTTGAGCCCCTCTACCGCCAGCACTATGCGGAGATGAAGGCACGCTTGGAGCAGGACGGCTTTCGCACGAGCGATTACAAGCCGAGGCTGAATGTCTACTTCCCGGCCTTCGAGGGGGGCTGGCTCCTGAACTTCGTGGCGCGGACCGAGACCGGCGAGGCAGTCGGCTATGCCAATGTCTATCTCACCCAGGACATGCACAACTCGGACCTCATCGCCACCGAAGACCTGATCTATGTGCGCCCCGACCACCGCAACGGTCTGGGTATGAAGATCGTGAAACATGCTCTTGCGGAGCTTCGTTCGCGCGGTGTCCGCCGCGTGACCGTGAACCCCGTCACCGACCTTCGCGTGGCGAAGATCTGGCGGCGGATGGGTTTCCGGGACGTGGCAGTCCGCATGACTTTTGAGTTCGAGGAGAACTGAGATGTGTGGTAGCGACGCTCCCCCGCCCCCCGACTACAGCGAGATTGCAAAGGCCAGCGAGGAGTCTGCGAAATACAGCTTCGCCCTCGGGATGGAGCAGCTCGAGTGGGCGAAAGAACAGTACGCCAGCGACCGGTCGGTGATCGACCTCGTCGTGGCTTCTGCCATGAACCGGCAGGAGCAGAACGACGAGGCTGCCCTTGCCGACCGCAAGCGGTACGAGAGGATCTACCAGCCCCTCGAAGATCGCATGGTGCAGGATGCCAACGAGTACTCCTCGCCCCAGCGGCAGGAGTATGAAGCTGGTCGCGCGTCTGCGGAGGTGGCTCAGCAGTTCGACGCGCAGCGCCGCGCCGCCGCTCAGAACCTCGAAGCCTACGGTGTCGACCCGTCTTCGACGCGCTTCGCCGCACTCGACATGGGTTCCCGTATCCAGCAGGCCGCTGCCCAGGCTGGCGCTGCCAACCAGGCTCGCACCCAGACCGACGCCATGGGTCGCGCGCTGCGGTCGGAAGCCATCAACGTCGGTCGCGGTTATCCTGGTCAGGTGGCTGGCACCTACGCCACGGCTCTCCAGTCGGGCAACTCGGCTGCAAACGCTGCGCTGGCGGGCACCGCCTCTGGCGCGAACACCATGGGCACCGCCACCCAGTGGCAGGGCATGGGCAACCAGGCGCTCGGGACTTGGGGCAACACCCTCAACATGGGCTACCAGAACCAGCTCGCCCAGTTCAACGCCAACCAGAACTCCAGCTCTGGGCTTGGCAGCTTGCTTGGCGTCGGCATGGGATTTTTGCAGAACGGGGGCTTTGCGCTGGCTGAAGGCGGCGTGGTTCCCGATGCTACCTCGGGGGGTAACGTCCCGGCTTCGGCGTCGCCCACCGGCGGCAAGGCCATTGACGACGTGCCCGCCGCACTGACGGCCGGCGAGTTCGTCGTGCCGAAGGACGTCGTGAGCTGGAAGGGCGAGGAGTTCTTCCAGAAGCTCATCGAGGGTTCGCGCAAGGCCAAGCCGCAGGCACCGGCCAAGCCGTCCTATGCCATCATGCCAGAGCAGGCACCGACATTCGCTTCCCGCCCGCAGGCGGCACTTCCGACGGGGTAAGACCATGAGCTTTGCTGCTGAGATGCGGGACTTCGTTGCCGGTTGGACTGCCGTCAACGAGATGGGTAACAAGAAGCGTCAGCTCGACCTCCAGAAGCAGGAGATCGAGAACCTGAAGGCATATCGCGATGCCACGCTCGAGATGGATCAGGAGAAGCTCGAGCTGTCCCGTGCCAACTCTGCACGCAGCGCCGGCCTGGCGCAGGAGCGTCTTGCACTGGAGCGCGAGAAGATCGAGGCTGCCAAGCACGGCAACGTGCTCGAAGGACTCGAGGCTGCCCAGGAACCGGAGTACGACTGGTCCGAGGCTGGCGGCACGGGCGGCGACGGCGGCACGGGTGAGGAAGAAGCCCTCCCGCTCTATATCGGCGAGTTCTCGCGTGGCGGTCTGGTCGTGAAGGCCCAGGCTGGCGGCATGATCTACGACGAACTGGGCAACGCCACCGGCATGACGTCGGACGGCCCCGCTGTCGAAGAGGCTATCCCTGTCGCCCCGCGTCCCGCTGCACAAGAGGCCCCTCGGCCCGCCCGCGCCGCTGGTCTGGCTACACCGCCTGCCAAGCCTGCTGATGCGCCGGAGCCTGACCCCGCTGCGGTCGCCACGGTCGCACAAGGAGCCAAGGCAGCGGTTGCAGCCGCAGCGCCGGAACTGGTCGCGGACACCAAGAAGTCTGACGCCGCCATCGGTCCTGACGCCGAGACCGAGAAGATGGACATCGTCAACAACCGCGGTGGCCTGTCGGTCGACGAGTACAAGGAGCTCGTCGCCACCATCGACCCCAACGGGTCGATCCCTGCCTACATGGAGTCGGCCGCTGTCCTGAGCTCGACCTACAAGTACTTCATGGAGCAGGGTGAGCCCCAGAAGGCCGCGAAGGTCGCCAAGGGCATCCTGATCCTGAACAAGCAGATGACCCAGACGCTCGGCGCGCTGGCGGTCAACGCGCTTGAAGAGGGCAACACGGACATCGCCACCCGCCTGCTGTCGGACGCAGCCAACAAATTCCCCACCGGGCAGAAGTTCCAGGTCGTGCCGACCGAGAACGGTGTCGCCTTCCAGATCATGGAGAACGGCGAGGTCGCACAACAGGGCGAGCTGAACACCGATCAGCTCTGGGCCATGGCTGCCAAGGTGAAAGACGGCTCGCTGTACATCGAGGAGATGGGGCGCCTGGCGTCGTCGGGTCAGGGGCGCAAGCGTGTCGGGCCGACCGAGGCGCTGGACCTGACGGCCAATGCCTATGTGGGCGCGATGCAGGCCATCGAAGCACTGAACACCGCGACCGCCAACGAGGCATCGCCGGAAGAGCTGAAGGCGTTGCGCGCCGAGGCCGAGAAAGCCAAGGCCACCTACGACAAGTTCTACAACAACTCCCTTAACATGGGGCTGAAGCGGACCGACATCGAGGCTCGCGCAGAACAGATGCTGGAGATGGCGATCCCGGTCGACCAGCAGGCGGCGGCCGAAGAAAGCTCGTCTGGCGGGCTCGGTGCGGCTGTCGGCAACACGCTTCGGGGGTTCCCGCTGACCGCTCCGACCATGGCAGCTTACGACTACCTTACCTCGGAAGGTAACCAAGAAGCGATCCCGCAGGGTGAACCGCAGCTTGAATACCCGAAATCGAAAGAAGAGTTCGATGCGCTGCCCAGCGGCACGCGCTTCGTTGACCCGAATGGCGTGTTGAGGATCAAGCCCTGATGGAAAACTGGTGGGAAGCCGCGCCCGTTGCCACCGACAAAGAAGAGACCAAGGCCGAAAACTGGTGGGACGCAGCACCCGCCGTGACCGGCACGAGGGACAACTCTTCGCTTAGTCGGGTCGGCAAGGCGTTCGATCTCGGCGAAGCGGCGGCCATCACCGGTGGCCAGGAGATGACCCGCGACATGGGCGCTGCGCTGGAGACCAGTGCTCTTGGTCGTGGCCTCGACGCTGCTGGCAGCTTCTTCGACCGGACCTTCCTGACCAACGAAGACGGCACCCCCAACATGCTGGGGCGTGCGGCTAACTTCGCGCGGTCTTTCGGTGCCGAGCAGGATGGTGTTCCGCGCCAGCTTGTGGGCGGGCCGGACGTCACGCCGCAGCAGCGCCGCGAGGCGATCCTGAACAAAGACCTCGGTGCGGCCTATGACGGCGCTCGTGGCGTTCTTGCTCAGCTTGCAGCCGAAGACTTCACCCCGATGTCCTATGACGAGGTGAACGGTCTCGGGTCGTTCACCCAGTTCGTGGCGGAAAACCTCGCAGCCTCCGCACCGCAGATGGGTGCGTCCATCGCTGCCGGTCCGCTTGGCCCCACGTTGAACGTCGTGCTGCTGGGCTCCGAAGCGAACCAGGAGCTGAAGGAGCGTACCGACCTCACGCTGGATCAGCGCGTGGCGGTTGCTACCGGTGCCGGCACGCTCATGGCCGGTCTCGAGCAGTTCGGTCTTCTGAAGATGCTCGGCCCGATCTCACCCGGCAAGCTCGCTGTCGACGCGCTCGACGGCAAGCTCGTGGACACGCTGGTGCAGAAGGGCGTGCCTGACGTGGTGGCTCGCACCATCGAGACAGCCGTCGTGGAAGGGAGCACCGAAGCTCTCCAGGAAGCAACGGTCATGGGCGTCACCGCGCTCAGCGGCGGCGAGTACACCGCGGCCGAAGTGGCTGACCGGCTTGCGCAGTCGTTCACCGCTGGCGCGGCTGTCGGTGGCACCGTTGGCGCAGTGACCAATGCCGCTGGCGGTCGTGAGAAGAAGGAAGCGATTTCGGTCGGAGAGACTTCGCCCGACGTTGGCGCGGCTCTCGCCGGCACTCCTGTCGCTACCGCGCCGACCAACGCTCAGTCCGAGGTTGCCCCCGACCAAGCTGCTGCCCTGAACGTCACCATGACACCAGCCGACGTGGCGCGCGGCATTCTGGGTCAGCGCAATGCGACGCCAACGTGTACCCCGGCGGGTAACGTCGCGGCTACCCCCACTCCTGCCCCGCTT
>JACCDV010306762.1_pt1 | contig 21262 bp, 22 predicted proteins | sample 7446131 | NCBI WGS metagenome assembly JACCDV01 (sample SAMN15323448, study PRJNA562643) | freshwater metagenome | isolation source: river surface water | place: USA:Blue River Watershed | collected 2017-08-17 | reverse complement strand
CGACCGACAACATGATGGGTGCGCGCCGTTTCATTGAGCGACTCTGGAGACTACAGGAGAAGGTCACCGCAAGTGCGCCGCTCGAAAAAGAAACCGAAGTACTCCTTCATCAGACGATCAAAAAGGTCGGCGAAGATATTGAACATTTCTCGTTCAACACCGCTATCGCGCAGATGATGATCCTCCTCAATCATCTCGAAAAGTGCGAGACAATCACCGGTGAAACCTACGGCACCTTTGTGCGTTTGGTCGCACCCTTTGCGCCGCACGTCGCCGATGAGCTCTGGAGTGAACTCGGCAACGAGGGGTCGCTCTGGAACGGAGTGTGGCCGTCCTTCGACGCGACGAAAGTACTTTCGGACCGCGCGATCATTGCGATCCAGGTCAACGGAAAGTTGCGCGACACCATGGATGTTCCGCGAGGGATGAGCAATGACGACGTTTCAAAGGAAGCACTTACCCGCCCCGCGATCCTCAAGTGGACGGAAGGGAAGGAGCCCAAAAAGGTGATCGTCGTTCCCGAGAAGATCGTCAATATTGTGCTGTAGGGAAAAGGGGCACCCGCGTGCCCCCTCCTTTTGCTTCTTGAGAGACTTGTGCACACCACCGGGTACGCTTGACAATAAATTGTGTTATGCTAAAACTGTATACAATCGAGTATTGAAGGAAAACTGTCAACACTCCACAACACGCTATATTAATCATTTTTTCGCTTTTTTATGAGCACGGCAACCATCACGTTCAAACCCAAGCAGATCACCAAACATTTCTTATCTACTCTTCCGCGCCGTGCGGCCGACGTCGTCACGAAGCGCTATGGGTTGGGTGCTGATACAAAAAAGATGACCCTTGAGGCGATCGGCGAAAGCTATGGGATCACCCGTGAGCGCGTGCGTCAGATCGAGAACTTCGCACTTTCGACGATCCGCAAGTCCGATGCTTTCAAGGAGGAAGCGCCGGTCTTTGAGGAGTTGCGCGCGACGATGATGGCGATGGGTGGGTTGGTTCCGGAGCATGATTTTTTGGAGGCGCTTTCGGGTGACAAGGGCGCGCAGAATCATATCCACTTCTTGCTCGTGCTCGGCGATCTTTTCGTCAAACACAAGGAGGACGAGGATTTCTCGCATCGCTGGAGCGTTGACCGCGAGACCGCTGATCGCGTCCACGACTCACTGCGCAAGCTCTACGCAACCCTCTCCGACGACCAGCTCATTGAGGAGTCGCGCATGATCGAACTTTTCTTGAATCACCTGAAGGATGTGTCCGAGGAATACAAGAATGAAGAGATCTTGCGTCGCTGGCTCAAACTTTCCAAGCGTATCGGCAAGAACCCTCTCGGTGATTGGGGTATCGCGGACTCTCCGAACGTTTCGGCGCGCGGCGTGCGTGATTACGCTTTTCTTGTCTTGCGCAAGCACGGTTCGCCCATGCACTTCACTGAGGTGGCCAAGGCGATCGGTGAACATTTCGACAAACGCGCGCATGTGGCGACGACGCACAATGAGCTCATCAAGGACAAGCGATTCGTCCTCGTGGGTCGCGGACTCTACGCGCTCTCCGAGTGGGGATATTCGACCGGTGTGGTGCGCGACGTGATCTCCGACATCATCAAGAAGCACGGACCCCTTTCGCGTGAGGATGTTGTCGAGCGTGTGATGCGTGAGCGCTATGTGAAGCCCAATACGATCCTCGTCAACCTTCAAAATCCCAAGTATTTCAAGAAGAACAAAGAAGGGAAGTACGTACTCGCGTAACCTCTTTTCCTCAAAAACCCCGCCTGACCTTGAGTTGGGCGGGTTTTTGCTTGTGTCCGAAAAGGTGTTGTGTGCTATACTCTCTACATGTTCACGAGCTTGTTCGATTCTCCGGTCTTTGCGATATTGGGCCAGGTGTACGGATTCATTGAAGCGAGCGCCTTTCTTTGGGCACCCGTGATCGCGATCATGATCGCCAAGAACCTCTGGCTTGAATATGTGCAAATGGAATTCATCAAAAAGAACTATGAATTCGTTCTCTTGGAGATCAGACTACCCCGCAATATTGAGAAAACTCCGATGGCGATGGAGCTCGTCCTTCAGGCGCTTCACCAGTCCGGCACGGGGAATTGGTATGAGCGTTGGTGGAAAGGAAAGGTGAAGCCGTGGTTCTCGCTTGAGATCGTATCGGTCGAAGGAAACGTGAAGTTCTACATTCGTACTCCCTCGCGCTTCAAAAAACTCATCGAGAGCCACATCTACGCGCAGTATCCCGATGTGGATGTGAGCGAAGTGCCCGATTATGTATCGCTCGCTCCGTACATGAACGAGAAGGAAGAGTGGAGTCTTTGGGGTTGCGAGTTTACGCTCACAAAGCCGGACCCCTATCCCATCAAGACGTACGTAGACTACGGGCTCGATTCTTCGATGGTCAAGGAAGAGCAAAAGAGCGATCCGATCACGTCGACCATCGAGTTCATGGGGAGTCTCAGTCGCGGACAACAGATCTGGATGCAGATCCTTGTGCAGGCGACAGGGAATCGTTTCAAGACGGAAGGCAAATGGTTCGACATGCATGATTGGAAGGATGAAGGAAAGAAGCTCATCAAGGATCTGCAGGAAAAATACGCGGGGGAGAGCGGTACAAAGGCGACCAAGCGACAAGGTGAGCTTATCAACGCGATCGAGCGCTCACTCTCGAAACTCGGTTTTGATTGCGGAATACGCGCGTTGTATATCGCAAAGAAGGAATTCTTTGACCCGACCAATATCGCCGGGGTGGTGGGCTCCTTGCGTCAATACAGTTCTCAGGATCTGAACGGTTTCAAACCCGCCATGACGACCGGATTTGATTATCCATGGCAGGATTACAAGGGGATCCGTGAAGCAAAACAAAAGCGTAAGATCTATGACGCGTACGTGCGCCGTTCCTATTTCTATTCACCGTACAAGAAGAAACCGTTCGTCTTGAATACCGAAGAACTCGCCACAGTCTTCCATTTCCCGGGAGGTGTCGCGGAGACCCCAACCTTTACTCGTATCGAATCGCGTCGAGGAGAGCCGCCGGCAAATCTTCCTATCTAGTACGTCATGGCCGATCCCGAATTCCACACCATTCTCGCCGACCGGAGCGAACAGCAGGTCAACGAGCCAAAAGGGCGTGCGCGCCCCCTCTCTTTTCTTGTTTGGGGGATTATTTTGTTGTCCCTTGTTCTGATGGGGGTGAGTCTCTACCGCACAACTCTTCCTCCGCGAGATTTTGTTCCCGATACGCTGATCCGTGTTCCTTCGGGATATTCGCTCGCGGAGATCGCACGTCTTCTTGAGGATTCCGGGGTCATTCGTTCTCGCACACTCTTTGGGCTCGTCGTGTCGTGGAGCGAGCAAGAAAAGAATCTTCGCGCGGGGGACTACCTCTTTTCCGAACCGCAGACGGTCTTTGGGATCGCGGGACGCTTCATCTCCGGAGATCACGGGATCGCGGTCGCTCGAGTCATGTTTCCCGAAGGGGTGACGGTCGCTCATATGGCCGACATCGTGGCGCGTGCGCTCCCTGATATAGACAAAGAAGTATTCGCCGAAGCGGCACTTCCCCATGAAGGGTATCTTTTCCCCGACACCTATTTCTTCTATACGACCGCAACATCAGGGCCGGTCATTGCCGCATTGCGAGAGAATTTTGAACTCAAGACCCGCGAGCTTCGGGTACGCGCGGAGGAGGAAGGCGTGGATTGGGCGGATGTGATCAATCTCGCGTCGATCGTTGAAGGCGAGGCGGCAACCGCGGAGGACCGCCGGATCATCGCGGGGATCTTGCTTCATCGGATCGCGATCGGCATGCGACTTCAGGTCGATGCGCCGTTCGTTTATACACTCGGGAAAGGTTCGCTGGAATTACTTCAATCCGATCTTGAGAGTGATTCGCTGTACAATACCTATCGGCACGAGGGGCTCCCTCCGACTCCTATCGGAAATCCGGGTCTCGACGCGATACGGGCGGTCCTTGAACCGACCAAGACTGAGTATCTCTACTACTTGTCAGAACGTGATGGAACGATGCATTATGCAAAAACATTTGATGAACACAAGAAGAACAAGCTAAAATACCTGCCATGACGAACGACCAATATATCACCGTACGCGATCTTCCCGTGAAGGTTGCCCACTTCGTCGGAGTGGGAGGGATCGGAGTTTCCGCGATACTGCGTCTCTTTGCTGATCATGGTATCAAAGTGTCGGGTTCGGATATTCATTTGCCCGACACCGCGCGTCTTCCCGTGGGGAGATATTTTTCCGGTCATGCCGAGGAGAATGTTCCCGGTGATGCGGATGTGCTCGTGTATTCTCCTGCCGCCCCGGCCGAAAACCCCGAACGTGTCGCCGCGAGAGCGCGGGGGATACCTGAATTGAGCTACCCTGAAGCACTTGCACTTGTCACGAGAGGCAAAAAGACGATTGCCATCTCAGGCACTCACGGCAAGTCGACAACAACCGCACTGGCCGGGCGTCTCTTTGAGGATGGAGGACTCGATCCGTCTGTTATTGTCGGAGCGGAGGTGCCCGGATGGAAGGAGCGCAACCTTCGACGCGGAGAAAGCGACCTCTTCATTCTCGAGGCGTGTGAGTATCGTCGCAACATGCTCAAGCTTGAACCGCAAACGATCGTCCTTACAAACATTGAGCTCGATCATCCTGATTATTATCACGATCTCGCCGATGTGAAAGACGCGTTTCGTGAATATGTGGGCAAACTTTCCGGAGAGGATCTCCTTGTTGTGAATAACGACGACGCGAATATTCGTGATGTTATTGCGCATTTTGACGGGATTATTGTTCGTTACGGAGTCGGAGAAGGCGCCGACCTCATCGCACGCAATATTCGCACCGATGAAGCGTCGCAGACATTTGAATTGGTGTGGCACGGAACTTCTTTGGGGGAACTCACGACACCGCTTCCCGGACTTTACAATATCTACAACATCCTTGCCGCGACGGCAGTCTATCTCGCGTATGGAGGCCAGGCTGCAACGATCGGACACACCCTGCTCGAATTTCTCGGAGTAGGGCGACGTTTTGAAGTTGTTGGAAAGCTCGATAACGCGCTTGTTGTTTCGGATTACGCGCATCACCCGACCGCGCTCGCTGCTGTTGTTGATGCCGCGATCGCACGATTCGTCGGGCGACGGGTCTGTGTCGTCTTTCGACCTCATCACCGCGAGCGAACACAAAAACTCTTTGATCATTTTGTCGAAGTTATTGCAAAGATCCCGTATCTCCTCCTCATCGAGATCTACGATGTCCCCGGTCGCGAAGAAGGACTCACGGTCAGCTCTCAGGATCTTATTCGAGCCGTCAAGGAGCGTGCACCTTCGCGTGACATCGCGTTCGCACCCGATCTTTTGGCCGCGGAAGAGATGATCCGCGGAATGCGTCACGAATTCGACGTCTTTCTGATCGTCGGCGCGGGGGATGCCGACACGCTCGCGCAGCACCTCGTCACTCATTCATAATCTTTTGACTCCATGAAGCATCACACACTTGCATTCCTTGACCTCGAGACTACCGGACTTGACCCCTTCAAGGGAGAGATCATTGAGATCGGCATTGTTCTTGCAAAACAAGAAAGGGACCCCGAAGGTCTCCCTGTCTTGACCAAGCTCTCTGAACACTTGATCGCACTACTGCCTGAACATATCGAAACAGCAGACCCGAAGAGTCTTGAGGTCTGCAAATATCATGAACGAGATTGGTCGCATGCGGTCACGCAACGTGAAGGCATCGCCGAAGCCATTCGTATTTTGAAGGACACTGTCATTGTCGCGCAAAATGTCGGATTTGACTGGGCGTATCTTCAAAAATCCGTTCACGACCAGGGAATGGTCATCGAAGGTGTCGTGCATTACCACAAGCTCGATCTGGCCTCGATGGCGTTCGGGAAGTTGTATACTGATTCGAATCTTTTCAAATACAGCTTACGCGAACTCGCGGGATATTTTGGTGTAGAAAATTCCGACGCGCATACGGCGCTTTCTGACGCGCGAACTACATTTCTTATCGCGGCGAAGCTTCTCCGTAGTTAGTGTCCGCATTGCTCTTTTCCTTTCTTGGATGCTAGAGTAAGTTCGTGGAACACTCGATACCAAAGAAAAAGGTTTTTGTCGGCATGTCCGGGGGAGTGGATTCATCCGTTTCGGCGGCACTTTTGTTGCGCGAGGGATACGACGTGGTCGGAGTGTTCATCAAGGTGTGGCAAGCGGATTTTTTGCCTTGCACGTGGAGGGAAGAGCGTCGTGAGGCAATGCGCGCGGCGGCGCATCTGCGCATACCTTTTCTCACCCTTGATCTCGAAAAAGAATACAAGGAGGGAGTTGTTGACTACATGATCCGCGAGTATGCGCGGGGGAGGGTCCCCAACCCCGACGTGATGTGCAATAAAGAGGTAAAATTCGGTGCGTTTCTCAAATTTGCTCGCACACATGGTGCCGATATGATCGCCACAGGACATTACGCGCGTGTGCTTCGTGGGGATGAGGGAACGATGCATCTCCTCGCAGGGAAGGATCCAAATAAGGATCAGTCTTATTTTTTGTGGACACTCACACAGGAGCAACTCGTTCACACACTGTTTCCCGTTGGAGATCTTTTGAAGAGTGAGGTTCGCGCGCTCGCGCGTGAGTTCGGGCTTCCCAATGCCGAAAAGAAGGATAGTCAAGGACTCTGCTTCATGGGGCAGGTGCACATGGCCGATTTTTTGAAGCATTATCTTGCGACGAAAAAGGGGGCCGTGCTCGACACGGAGGGGAATGTGATCGGAGAGCACGACGGCGCGATGCTCTACACGATCGGTCAGCGTCACGGATTTTCGACCATCAAGCGTACCGAGCGCGAGCTTCCGTATTTTGTCCTGGAGAAAGATATTGATGCCAATACGATCACCGTGGGTCACCGTGACCCCGATCTCTCTAGTGGATCGACACGCACGGTGATGCTCGAAGATGTTCACTTTATCAACATGCCGTCATCTGACGACCGTCTCATGCTCCGTCTTCGCTACCGAGATATATTGCATTCGGTGGCGAACGTTGACGCGACCGATCTTTCACGAGCGCGCCTGTCTTTTGCGGAGGAGGTCGAGGGGGTCGCTCCCGGGCAATCCGCTGTTTGGTATCGTGACGAAGAATGCCTGGGTGGAGGAATCGTTGCGGGGACTGCGTTTTCGTCGTGATTTTGTGTAATCGCGCTCAATCGAGTATGATAGGAAGATGAAAGAACGCGAACAGTTGACCTACGGCACCGCGGCTCTCGCACTCGTTGCGGTCGCGTTGTTCGCACTCATTCTTCTTGCGGGACCTTCGAGCCCTCAAGAGGAAACCGAGAATAATTATTCATCAACAACAAGTACTATGCCAAACGACAATACCGCGCAATTGCATATCGAAACATTACAAAAAGGAGAGGGGGATGTTGCCACGAACGGAAAGAACGTCTCCGTGCACTATACCGGCACGCTTTCTGACGGCACAGTCTTCGACTCGAGCATCCCACGCGGTGAGCCTTTCACCTTTACGCTTGGCGCAGGGCAGGTGATCCGAGGTTGGGATATTGGTGTCTTCGGCATGAAGGTCGGAGAGAAGCGCAAATTGACCATTCCGCCCGAGCTCGGATATGGCGCAGACGGATTTCCCGGGGTTATTCCGCCGAATGCGACACTTGTCTTTGAAGTAGAGCTCGTTGGTGTTAAATAAACGTAGGATCCCGCCATGCTCCGCATTATTATCATCGTCTCACTTCTCCTTACAACGGGTGTTTTTGGATTTTTGTTCTATAACGCCACGCGCACTTCTCCGACCTCGATAGAGACGTCACTTTCGCGCAACTTGAACCCTTCGCCGATCGCGATCACGGACGGCTTTCAGGACGGTGTTCATCGTATCAATGGAACGGTGAAGCTCGCGCATTCGTGTTACGGGGTGACCACGATGGGTGTCTATGATGAAGTGAACTTACGGATCGACATTTCACTCTCTTCGCGTGACAATTTCGACCGCAACCCCGCTTCCTGTGCTCGATATCCGACTCAATACCCCTTCTCAACCATCGTTGAAGCACCTCAGGATGTTTCTTCCGTCCGTCTCTTTCTTGATGGTGATGAACTCACGACCTCCGTGCGACGCACCGATTGGCAAGATCCGTCGGGAAACATCGTCAATACTATCCCGACCCGCTAACATGACTCTCGAAAAGATCACCATCATCAAGGCCTCGGGCGAGCGTGAACCATGGGATACGAGAAAGCTTGAGCGTTCACTGCGTGCCGCCCGGGCGAGCGATGAACTCGTGCGTGAGATCGTCCAGCATATCGAAAAGGATGTGCGTGACGGCATGCGCACAAGTGATATTTACGAGCACGCCTTTGCGTTACTCAAGAATTATAATCGCCCTGTCGCGGCGGAATACAGCTTGAAGAAGGTGATCATGCAGCTCGGTCCTTCAGGGTTTCCCTTCGAACGTTTTGTCGCCAAGATCCTTGAGGCCCAGGGGTATACCACGGAGGTTGGGGTCATGGTGCAGGGCGCCTGCGTTGAGCACGAAGTGGATGTTTTCGCGACAAAAACCGGTGAGCGCATTCTTGTTGAGGCGAAGTTTCATAATTCCGTTGAGGTGAAGTCCGACGTGAAGGTTGCCTTGTATGTCCATGCGCGTTTTCTTGATATCGCGAAGCGTTATGACGCTGATCGTGAAGAGGAGAGGACACATACACGCCCTTGGCTCATCACAAATACGAGCTTTACTTCACAGGCGATCCAATATGGTCGTTGCGCGGGACTGGCACTCACGGGGTGGAATTATCCCAAAGGACATACGTTGCAAGATCTCGTACAGCGCACGCAGACTCATCCGGTAACGTGTCTGACAACACTTTCAGATAAGCAGAAGAGCGCCCTGCTTTCCGAAGGTGTTGTGCTTTGTCACGATGTTGTCGCCACTCCGGCAGTACTCGAACAGATCGGGATGAGCAAGGAACAGATCAATGCGGTGATCGAAGAGGGGAATGCGCTATGCAACCTCGATCTCTCCTTCAAAAACTCGGGATAAGTGGATTGTTCTGTTCCCTTTGGGGTGTATAATAAAAAGATGGAGATTTTCGCCGTCTCGGATCTTACAATTCTCATTCGACTTTCCGTCGCAACACTACTTGGTCTCTTGATCGGCGCGGAGCGTTCGCGCGTCGGGAAGCGAGCGGGTATGCGCACTTACGCACTCGTTGCCCTCGGCGCGAGTCTTTTTGTTGTTATTGCGGGCGTCGTCTCGTCTCAATTTGCTCCGGGTGCGGTCTTTGATCCGCTTCGCGTCGCGTCGCAGATCGTTGTGGGGATCGGATTTTTGGGTGCCGGGGTCATCTTTGTGCAACGCAATGAACTGACAGGACTTACCACTGCGGCCGGGCTTTGGGTCGCCGCGGGTGTTGGTGTCGCGTGTGGATATGGACTGTACACCATCGCGGCATACGTCACCTTCCTTACGCTCTTTATCTTCGAAGCGATGTGGTACATCGAAGAGCGTTTTATCAAGATAGCTCAAACCGACCTTGAAGAGGAGTTCATCAAGAGCGCTCGACGGTCGACTCATCATCATGACCAAGAAGGTTAAGACTGCAGTGATCGCGGTTGCGGGAAGCGGGACTCGTTTTTTGCCGGCGACAAAGGTTCAGCCGAAAGAAATGCTCCCTATTGTTGACAAACCCATCATTCAATACGTCGTTGAGGAGATGGTTGGGTCCGGGATCGAGAATATCATCCTGGTGACCAAGTGGGACAAAAAAACACTTGAAGATCACTTTGATCGCTCTTTTGAACTGGAACATTCTCTCGCAAAAGCGGGGAAGCATCAGATCTTGAGGAGTATTCAAGATATTTCGAAGATGGCGAATTTTGTTTATGTGCGCCAAAAGGGTCCGTATGGAAACGGAACACCGGTCCTCTCCGCCGCTCATGTTCTCCATGATCAGCCTTTTGTCTTCGCGTGGGGGGACGACCTCGTGCTTTCCAAGACTCCCTTTACCAAAAAGCTCATCGAAAACTACAACGCCAACGGGGCGCCGGTCATCGGAGTTCAGAAAGTCTCCAAAAAAGAAGTTGACCGCTATGGCATCGTTAAGCTGAAGCGGGGGACTCGTCAAATGGAGAGTGTGGTGGAAAAACCTGCGGTCGGCACCGCCCCCTCACAACTGGCTCAGTTCGGACGTATGATCCTCACACCTGAGATCGTTGATATCCTCAAAAAAACAAAGCTCGGCAAAGGGAACGAACTTTGGATCACCGACGCGATCAGCGCGTATGTTGCGAAGGGCGGCACTTTTATGGTGGAAGAAGTGACGGACGGGCAGTGGCTCACAACGGGGGATCCGCTCAATTATCTTAAGGCAATGCTGCAGTATGCGCTCGCGCGCCCCGATATTGGCCCGGCGTTCCGTGCGCATCTTCAGACGTTACGCCTTTAGTTTTCGATCATGAAATTTCTTTTGGGAAAGGTATTGCGGATCGTGCTCGTTGTCTACGTGTTTGTTTTTGCGTATCAATGGTCGCGACCGATACCTGAATCGCTTACGTTCACTCCGACGATCCACCGCGTTGCGGATGGGGAGGTGCATTTTCTTGCTGATGAAACATTTGTTGACGCAAGCGGAGCACGAGTGGTTCGGCAAGAGATCTGGGATACGATATTTGAAACGATCACAAACGCAGAGCATGCGATCGTGCTCGACATGTTCCTCTTCAATGATTTCCAAGGCGCAAAGCCTGAGACAACGCGCGCATTGTCGCGAGAACTTGGAGACGTGCTTCTCAAGAAGAGTGCGAGCTCCCCACATGTTCCTATTGCGGTGATCACGGATCCTATCAATACCGTCTATGGAGGTCTTGTTTCTCCTTTGTTCGAACAGTTTCGTATGGCGGGCATCTTTGTTGTGATGACCGACCTACGGCAACTGCGTGATAGTAATTTGACATGGAGCGCGTTTTGGAGACCCTTCATTGCTCTTTGGGAAAATAATGCAACCGGGGGACGATTTCCGCACCCCTTTCAGTATGAAGGAGAGAAAGTAACACTGCGCAGCTGGCTGACACTCCTTAATTTCAAAGCCAATCACCGTAAGTTGGTCGTTGCCGATGAGCCGGTTGTTGCGGGAGGGGGTGAGATCGGACGGCGCATGGTCACGATCGTAACCTCTTCCAATCCGCACGACGGTTCAAGCGCGCACAGCAACGTCGCGCTCAAGGTTGATTCGGGAATATGGAAAGATGTCCTGCAGAGCGAGACCGCGATCGTGGCATTGTCGGGGGCGGGGCTTCCAAATTTTGGTAACGATATCCTGAATGATGCGACGGGAACTCTTCGCGCTTCGTTTTTGAAAGAACGAGAGATCCGAGATAGCGCGGTCACGCTGATCGAAGGTATGCAGAGTAAAGACACGCTTGATATTGAGATGTTCTACCTTTCTGATCGTAAGGTGATCCGGGCACTTGTTGATGCGGCAAAGCGCGGTGTCATCGTGCGTCTTATTCTTGATTCAAACAAAGACGCGTTCGGGCATCAAAAGAACGGTATTCCTAATCGCCCTGTCGCGAAAGAGATCACAAAGCGCACCGATGGTGATGTTTTGATTCGCTGGTGCGCGACGAACGGAGAACAGTGTCACGGCAAGATGCTTCTCGGCAAGACTGCGTCAAGTACTTTTCTTATGCTTGGTTCCGCAAACTTTACTCGTCGCAACATTGGCGGCTTCAATCTGGAAGCGAACGTACTTGTCGAAGGGGATACTCCATTCACCGCATGGAAGGATGCGCAGGAGCACTTCGAGCGGTTGTGGACGAACGAAGGCGGTGTCTTTACCACCGATTATGAAACCTACAAAGACCGTACCATTTGGAAATTCTCAGTCTATCGCATCATGGAGGCGACCGGACTTTCTTCTTTCTGACCTCGGCGCTTCCGTGATATACTCCTTTTTATGAAACTACTCATCAAACTTTCAGGGGAGAGTCTTCGGGGTGACGAACTTTCGAATGGTCGAAAGTACAACGAACCAACGCTCGAGATGATCGCGAGTGAGATCAAACAGCTCCTCAAAAAAGGCCATCAGGTTGCGCTTGTTGTGGGTGGAGGGAATCTCTTTCGAGGGCACGAACTGACGGGGGAACTTGCGATCCTTCGCCCGACTGCCGACTATATTGGCATGCTTGCGACCGTTCAAAACGCACTTGTGTTGCGGGATTACTTTGAGAGCAAGGGAATCGAGACACGAGTCTCCTCGTCTATCACCATGGCGCAGATCTGCGAAGCGTATATTCCGAAGCGCGCGGAACGACATCTTGAGAAGGGGAGAGTAGTCATCTTTGCCGCAGGGCTCGGTGCTCCGTATTTTACGACAGATTCAACTTCCGTTCAGCGTGCGCTTGAGATCGGCGCCGAGATGGTCATCATGGCGAAGAATGGAGTTGATGGCCTTTACACTTCCGACCCCGACAATGATCCTTCGGCAACACTTATTCGCACCATAAGCGCCGCCGAAGTACTTGAAAAAGATCTCAAGGTTGCCGATCAGTCGGCGATCGCACTCGCCAAGGAGCACGGGCTCCCGATCAAGATCGTTAGCGTCAACGATATTTCTCGAGCCTTATTGCCGGAGATTGGATCGACCATTATTCCGTAATTGTCACGCTTTCATGGATAACGAGGATATTGCGGCGATGATCGCCGAAGGTGCGGTCGGCGTATTTCCCACCGACACACTCTATGGATTGATCGGTTCAGCTTTGAATCCCGACGCTGTTGAGCGAATCTACTTTCTCAAGCAACGAAACTCGACAAAACCGCTCATTGTGCTCATCAACGACATCGCAATGCTTGAATCCTTCGGAGTTGAACTTTCGGAAAAACTCGAAGAACGGTTGCGCGAGTATTGGCCGGGGCCTTATTCTATCGTCCTGCCGACCATTGACGAACAATTCGAATATCTTTCTCGTGGCCACGATACGATCGCCTTTCGCCTTCCCGACAACGAGCAGCTGCGCGAACTCATCACGATCGCGGGACCCTTGGTGGCACCCTCGGCAAACCCGGAAGGTCGCCCTCCCGCGACGACCACCGAAGAAGCCCGCGCGTACTTTGGTAGCGATGCGGAATTCTACGTTGATGGCGGAACACTGGAAGGACCACCTTCGACGCTTATTGAATTTGATGGTGATGAGGTCACGACCCTGCGGGGATAGTGTCGGAGCCGTGCATCTTTGCATAACATCGCCGAATCGTTATAATGCCCTGATATGTTGACCTCAAACGAAATTCGAACACGTTTTCTGCGCTTTTTTGCCGCACGCGGCCACGCGATCATTCCGAGCGCATCCTTGGTACCGCTCAATGACCCGTCCGTGCTCTTCAATACCGCAGGCATGCAACCTTTGGTTCCGTATTTGCTGGGAGAAACTCACCCGGAAGGAACGCGTCTTGCCGATTCGCAAAAATGCGTCCGCACGGTAGACATCGAGGAGATCGGCGACAATACCCATGCGACATTCTTCGAAATGCTCGGCAATTGGTCGCTCGGAGACTATTTCAAAGAAGACGCGATCAAGTGGAGTTTCGAATTTTTGACCTCGCAGGCCGATGGGCTTGGTCTCGACCCGAGCCGACTTTATGTCACCGTCTTTGGTGGTAATGCCGATGCTCCAAGGGACGAAACATCCTATGCGATATGGAAGGAATTGTTTGAGAAGGCGGGAGTGACCGGCGAGCGTATCTATTTTATGACCGCAACGCCGAGCGGCAAAGAGCCCAACTGGTGGAGCCCCGGAGACAACGGACCGTGCGGTCCCGACTCCGAGATGTTCTACGACGTGACAGGGAAGTTGACCGGAGGGATGACCAAGGAGGAGTATATGGCCGCGGATGATCGTCAGGATGTTGTCGAGATCTGGAATGATGTCTTCATGGAGTATTTGAAGAAGGATGGCAAGGTGATCGGCAAGCTCGACAAACAGAATGTCGACACGGGAAGCGGACTTGAACGCGTGGTCATGGTCGTACAAGGAAAGAACAACATCTTTGCCACCGATCTCTTTGTTGAAGTGATGGAGCACCTGAAGCGCGACGCCACCGCCTACGAGGAGCGTTCCGCGCGCATCATCGCCGACCATCTTCGCACTGCAATGTTTCTGATCGGCGACGGGGTTGTGCCGTCGAATACTGACCAGGGATACATCCTGCGCCGCCTCCTTCGCCGTGCGGTACGCTATGCGCGCACGGTCGGACTCTCTTCGGGCTTCGCGCCGATTCTCGATCTATTTGCGGAAAAGTACAACGGTGTTTACGAAAATATCGCGAAGGACCTTGCTCGTATCAAGGAAGTTGTCGCGGAAGAAGAGACTCGGTTTGCAAAGACTCTCGAAAGTGGGATACGAGAGATCGATAAATTATTCGAGCGTTTCGAGGGAGCGAAGAAAGATTTTTCCCTGGACGCAAAGACCCTTTTTGACCTCTATCAGACACATGGTTTCCCTGTGGAGATGAGCTTTGAAGAGATCAATCGACTGCGAACCGAGAATGCCGGCAAGAATATTCCCGAGGATGTTTCCGTGCACTCCACTCAACTTTTCATCGAAGAACTCAAAAAACACCAAGACCTTTCACGTTCCGGTTCTGAACAAAAGTTCAAAGGCGGTCTTGCCGACAATTCTCCTGAAACAGTGCGACTCCACACCGCCCACCACCTTTTGCTCCGCGCGCTCCAGATCGTGCTCGGCCCCGACGTGCACCAGCGCGGATCAAACATCACTTCCGAGCGTTTGCGTATCGACTTTGCCTACCCGCAAAAGATGACCGACGAACAAAAGAAAGAGGTTGAGCGTATCGTGAACGAGAAGATCACCGAAGCGCTTCCCGTGCTCCGCACCGAGATGTCCCGCGAGGAGGCCGAAGCGTTGGGTGCGGAACATGAATTTGGCGCGAAATACCCCGAGCGTGTATCGGTCTACTCGGTCGGCCCCAAGAATGCCACCCCGGAAGACCCCCGATTTAACGAGCGGTTCTCGATCGAATTTTGCGGAGGTCCTCATGTGACGAATACGAGCGAGCTTGGTCGATTCGTCATCCAGAAGGAAGAGGCAGTCGCGCAGGGTGTTCGCCGCATCAAGGCGGTCCTCGCCAAATAGATATCAGTTGTACACTTCCTCGTCATTGCGCTTACATGGTACAATGAAAGGGTATGAGTCTTTTTCGCCGCAGTGCAAAGAGCGGTCAGCATTTTGTCATCATCTTCGATATCGGTTCCGCGTCGATCGGAGGTGCTTTTGTGCGCATTGAGCGTGGCAAAAATCCGGAGATCATCTTTACGACACGACGCGACATCCCGTTTCAGGAAAAACTCAATTTCCAACGTTTTCTCGATTCAATGATCAAAACATTGGAAGAGATGTTTCTCGTGATGCAAAAAGCGGGTGGGGGGGTGCGTGTTGAACGCGCCTTTTGCGTGCTCGCAAGTCCTTGGTATGCATCCCAGACCCGACTGGTGCACTACGACCAAAAAGATCCTTTTACTGTCACCGAAAAGGGACTCTCGAGATTGATCCAAAAGGAGATCGACCTCTTTCGCGAGTCGAAACTTTTTGTACGTTCGAAGGTCGGAGATATCCCGCCCGAGATCATGGAGTCGAAGAACATCCAAATGAAGCTGAACGGCTACGAGGTGCGCAACCCTTTCGGAAAAAAGACAAGCGAACTCGAGATCGCCCTCTATATCAGCATGATCCCGGCCAACATCTATCGTTCGATCAATGAATCCATCCGCAAATTCTGGCACGTTCCCAATGTTCATTTTTCCTCATTCTCTTTCACGACATTCGATGTGATCCGTGATATCTTCACCGAAGAAACAAGCCTCCTCTTTATGGATATTTCCGGTGAAGTGACCGATATCTCCCTCGCGAAGGACAATGTCCTCCTTGAGTCCATTACATTTCCTGCGGGGAAAAATATGTTGCTCCGCGCGCTCATGAGCGTCATGGAAACGACGCCGGATATCGCAGCTTCGGAGCTCAACCTCTATCTGGAAGGGAAGTCGACGCGCGAACACGCACAGCAGGTGAAGAAGGCGCTCGATACTGCGGGAAAGGAATGGCTCTCGCTTTTTGAAGACGCATTGACTCAATTCGCTTCGGAATTTCCCATTCCAAGAACTATATTTTATACTGTTGATGATGACGTAATGAAATGGTTTGAGGAAACATTGCGTCAAACCGATTTCACAAAGTTTTCCCAAGAAGAAGGTATCTTTGTGACCCGAGCATTGGGAAACACTTTTTTGACCAAGTTTGTTCAAGTGCTCGAGCCTGCCTTCCAAGACCCCTTCCTTGCAATCGAAACTATTTTTGCAAACAAATTCGTCCGCCTCGAACATCGATGGTGATTAACGATTATTAGATGACCCCCTGAACGACATATGCCCAAATACATGATCCAAGATATTGTTCCTCCTGAACGTCGCAAGGCGAAGAAGGAAGCCGCCGAGGCCAAGCCGATACGCCGGCCTGTTTCGGAACATTCTCTTGATCACAAGGAAGAGACGCAGGGATCTGTTGCCACGGAGGTGCACACCATCACTCACACACCAAAAGAAAAGGAATATCCCGAGGTGTCCTCAGCACACAAAGAAGACGTTCCTCCTCGTTCTTCGGAGATCGAAGATCTGCTTCCTGAAAATCCTCGCGCAATGATCCTCGAGCATCTCTACGAGGATTCTCCCCATGCACGAGGGGCGCTGGTAGAGTCGCACTCCTCCGTCTCTTCCGAGAACACCACGACCGATCGAAATGCAGAAGGTACATGGCCCTATAATAATCAAAAATCTGACACCCAAAAGATCGATCCGGATCGGCTTGTGCCACCGCACTTTCCTCACTCTTCGAATAACGTAGAGCGACATCCGTTCAAGGGTTGGTTGCCGTGGCTCGTGATACCCGTTCTCTTGATCGGGGCTTTTGTCTTTATTTCAAACTTCTTTGCTCAAACCACACTCCTCATCATTCCAAAAAGCGAGGTGATCAAGATCGAAGAGGACCTCACGCTTGCCGCGTACAAAGAGCCGGCAGAAGGATCTCTCGGTTTCTCGGTCATGAAAGTGACACTCGATGATTCTGTCGAGGTGATGGCGACCGGAACAAAAACAGTCACGGCAAAGGCGTCGGGAACGATCATCGTTTACAACGAACAAAAAACAGATCAGCGACTTATCAAGAATACGCGATTTCAAAGTCCTACAGGGAAGATCTATCGGATCAACGACTCTATTGTCATTCCCAAGGCACGTACGGTGTCCGGAAAACTCACACCGGGAACCATTGAAGTTGTTGTATATGCCGACGAAGCGGGTCCTGATTACAACAGTCCGCCAACCGATTTTACAGTCCCGGGTCTAAAGGATCTGCCGCAATACTCGCAAGTCTACGCACGCTCAAAGACCGCATTGTCGGGAGGGGCATCGGGAACGGTAAAGGTTGTCTCTGATCAGGCGTTACGCGCGGCACAGGAGCAGTTGCGTGTTTCTCTTGAGACAAAATTGCGTACAAAGGCTCGTGGAGATATTGCGCCCTCTCAGGTCGCATACGAAAAGGGCTTCCTTGTTGAGATCGAGGATGCTGCACTCTCCACCGACCCAGCCTCGGAGGATGACCGCGCGGTTGTTCGTGCCACGGGAACCCTCTATCTCCCCGTTTTTGATCGTGATGCCCTTGCTCGCGCGATCGCACGCTCCGTCATTCCTACCTACAAAGGCGAGCCTGTTGAGATCACGAGTATTGACTCGCTTCGTTTCACTTTGAACGAGATGTCCGGGAAAGAGCTTTGGGAAAGCACCGAGATCTCGTTCGTGATCTCAGGGAATCCGGAGATTGTTTGGAAGGTAGATGAAACAGTCATGAAGAATGCCATACTTGGACGCGAAGAAAAGGATTTCAAGCTTTTGTTCAATGATTTTCGAAATGTTGAACGAGTTAAAGCCACGATTCGGCCATTCTGGAAGAACACCTATCCGACCGATCCCAAGGATATTATTGTCGAGATCGTCCAAGAAATACCCGCATAGTCCCCTAGGGAAGACTTTTCCAACAGGGAAGTCTTGACCGATTCTATCCTTTTTGCTAGGATGCTATCACCGACTTTGAGAATGAATGAAGAAAAGCAAAAGGAAGCACACGTGATCGGAACGATCACTGAAGCGCTCCCAAATACAATGTTTCGTGTCACCACAGAGGATGGAAAGGAACTCCTTGCCTACCTCTCTGGAAAGATGCGTATTCATCGTATCAAGGTCATCATCGGGGACAAGGTAGCACTTGAAGACAATCCTTACGGGGGAAAACTCCGTATCGTCAAAAGATTATAAGCATACATTGCGTTCGTTTCGTTCGACCCCGAACGGTCGGACTGCTCCTTCTTTTATCACCATGCGCGTAAGAGCATCTGTCAAAAAAATCTGTGCGAAGTGCAAGTCCGTGCGGCGCCGCGGAAATCTTTATGTTACCTGTGCCAACCCTCGCCATAAACAAAAGCAGGGATAAATTAGTCTAATCATCCATCATGCGTATCTTAGGTATCACTGTTCCGGAAAATAAACAGCTTTGGGTCGGCCTCACGGTCTTCTACGGTATCGGCTTTGCGAAAGCACGTAAGATCCTGAGTGAAGCGGGCGTCCCTGAGACAAAGAAGCCGGGAGATATTTCCGCGGATGATGAGGCCAAGATCCGCAAGCAAGTCGAGACGATGAAGATCGAAGGAGATCTTCGTCGAGAGAAAGCCGCGAACATCAAGCGCTTGAAGGATATTAAGGCCTATCGCGGAACACGACACACAAAAGGACTCCCGTCACGTGGTCAGCGGACCAAGACCAATTCACGTACTGTTCGAGGAAATGTCCGAAAGACGATGGGTTCCGGACGACGTAAACTCGAAAAGAAATAATTTTGATTCATTACTAACGATAAGCACGAACAATGGGTAAGAAACGTATCGTAAAGAAGGGAGGGGGATCGGTAGATCAGGGTCTTAAGGCTCGATCGCTTTCACGTGTCCCCAAAAAGAAGATCACGCACGGTGTTTTGAATATTCAGTCTACGTACAACAATACCATCGTTTCTCTCTCGGATGCTGAGGGAAAGGTGTTGATGTGGTCCACATCGGGCTCTCTCGGCTTTGCGGGTGCAAAGAAGGGAACACCTTTTGCGGCGGCAAAGATCGGCGAATTGCTCGCGGAGAAAGCAACCCTCATGGGACTCAAGTCTGTTGACGCGGTCGTGCGCGGAGTTGGTAGTGGACGTGAGTCTCCTATCCGTGCATTCATCGCGAAGGGCGTCGAAGTGCAGTCAATCAAAGACAAGACCCCCGTGCCGCACAATGGACCTCGCGCCAAGAAGCCTCGCCGCATCTAAGTTTGTAACTCTCATCATTTTTCATTATGTCAGATCCTAAGTGTAAAATTTGTCGTCGCGCCGGAGAAAAACTCTTCTTGAAGGGAGAGAAGTGCTTCACCCCGAAGTGCATTTTCGAAAAGCGTCCGACCCCTCCCGGAAAGCCTCAGAATGAGCGCAAGCACCGCAGTATGCTTACAGAGTACGGTGTGCAGCTCAAGGAGAAGCAGAAGCTTCGTAATGTGTATGGACTTTCAGAGAAGCAGTTCTCTCGTTACGTGAAGGAAGCTACTTCAACACGTGAAGGAGCCCCCGTTGATCTCCTTTTTGAAAAGTTGGAACGCCGACTCGACAACGTTATCTATCGCTTGGGCTTTGCGCAGAGTCGAACGCAAGCTCGTCAGATGGTTTCCCATGGACACTTCATGGTCGGAAAACACAAGCTCACCATTCCTTCCTATCAAGTGCGGCAGGAGGACGTCATTGCTGTCCGTGAGGGCAGCCGCGTCTCACCGCTCTTTGTGGAATCGAAAACAAAGATGGCCAAGCATAGTATTCCGAATTGGATCTCCGCCGACCCAACGAAGCTTTCCGCTACGATCAAGGGGACGCCGAAATACGACAAGAACGAGCTCGGTTTCAACTTCCAATCCGTCATCGAGTTTTACAGTCGCTAGTATTCCGTGCTCTGGTGTGCTAGTATATCTCATTAGAACACGTTGTTATTAAGCCATAATTCTACTTGCTATGCTTGACCATAATGTTGCGTTACCGTCAAAGCCAAGACCTGTGCGCGAAGAGGGCTTTTTGGGGGTGTACGAGATCGAGGGTCTTTACCCCGGTTACGGTCACACGCTCGGAAATTCACTCCGACGTATCATCCTCTCATCGCTTCCCGGCGCAGCCATCACACAGATCAAGATCGACGGGGTCTTGCATGAATTCTCAACGATCGACGGACTTCAGGAGGATGTCATTTCTCTCATCTTGAACCTCAAAAAGGTTCGATTCAAAATGTTGACGGAAGAACCCCAAATGTTGACGCTTTCTGTTTCGGGGCTCCGCAAGGTGACTGCCGCGGACATCACAACGTCCGGGCAAGTAGAGGTGCTCAACCCTGAGCAGTATATCTGCGAGGTTACCGACAAGAATGCAAACCTCAATATTGAGATGAAGGTAGAAATGGGACTCGGATACCTCCCCAAGGAGGCGATCCAGAAGGAGAAAGTAGAAATAGGAATGATCGCACTTGATGCCGCCTTTACTCCCATCCGCCGCGTAAACTACGAAGTAGAGACCATGCGCGTTGGTGATCGTACCGATTACAATCTCCTCAAGATCACTATTGAGACCGATGGCACACTCCTTCCGCGCACCGCGCTCGAGAATTCGATCGAAGTCATGATCCATCAACTGAAGGCGATCATTGGTTTCAAGGAAGAAGAGCTCATCAAGGAAGAAGTTGCCCCCGAAACGATCGAGCCGACCGAAGAGCATGAGGAGAGTGGGGTTGATACTGAGTTCTTGAAGACTCGGATCGATACACTGGATCTCTCTTCGCGAACTCTGAATGCGCTCTCTGGTGCGAATATCCGCACCGTGGGTGGACTTGTTCGCAAAAAGGAGGAGGACCTTCTTGATATCGACGGACTTGGCGAAAAGGTCGTTCAAGAGATCAAGCGCGCACTCTCAAACTTTGGAGTGACGCTCAAGCAGTAAAAAGTTTTATCACTTATCACGTATGAGACACCACAATACCAACAAAAAATTCGGAAGACAGGCAGGAGAAAGGGCAGCACTGATGCGTTCACTTGTCGTGTCTCTTATTGT
>JACCDV010374443.1_pt1 | contig 21265 bp, 16 predicted proteins | sample 7446131 | NCBI WGS metagenome assembly JACCDV01 (sample SAMN15323448, study PRJNA562643) | freshwater metagenome | isolation source: river surface water | place: USA:Blue River Watershed | collected 2017-08-17 | reverse complement strand
TGCTACGCAACAAGGTTTGTATGCGTTTTTGAAACAAAATACAATTCCTTTAGTGATTGATGCTGATGCGTTGAATATTTTGGCATTGCATCCAGACTGGTTAGATTTGTTGCCTTCTCAAACTATTATTACTCCACATTGGAAAGAATTGGAGCGATTGATTGGTCAATGGCATTCAGAAGCCGAGCGATTTGAAAAAACCAAGGCGTTTTCTACAAAATACGATTTGGTTGTGGTTATGAAAGGCGCTCCTACACATATTATTTATGGAGATTTGGTCTATCAAAATACCACAGGAAATGCCGCTTTGGCTACGGCAGGTAGTGGAGATGTGCTTACAGGGATTATTACCAGTTTATTGGCTCAATCGTATGAACCAATAAACGCGGCTTTACTTGGTGTGTATCTTCACGGATTGACGGCTGATATTGCTTTGCCCGAAACGGGCTATCATTCGTTTATCGCTTCGGATAGTATTTCGTATCTAGGGAAAGCATTTTTGACGCTGGAATTACCCTAAAAAAGCTTTTAATTCTTCGTACGTACTGATTTTGGTGCTTACTTTTTCTTTTCCTAACACACTTTCGATTTGTGTTGGGATGGGTAGTGTGACGTTCAACGCCGGTTCTACTACATCTAAAAACTTGATTGGATGTGCGGTTTCTAGGAATATCCCGACAGCATTAGGGTAATTTTCTAATTCTTTTTTCAATCCTAAGTAACCCACAGCTCCATGAGGTTCAGCTATATACCCATCGGTTTTGTAAATGGTTTTCATCGCTTCCAAAGTCGCTTCGTCTGAAAAAGTATAGGAAGAGAAATCATTTTTGAATTGCTCTAAATCGTTTTGATACATTTCTTGGATTCGGATGAAATTACTAGGATTACCCACATCCATAGCGTTAGAAATGGTTGCTATAGAAGGTTTTGGATCGTAAATTCCATTTGCTAAAAATCTTGGAACGGTATCGTTTACATTCGTAGATGCTACAAAATGAGATATTGGCAATCCCATTTTTTTGGCAATAATACCCGCACAAATATTTCCAAAATTACCACTTGGGCAAGAAAAAACTAAAGGTTTGTTTTGGCTTTTCAATGCTTTGTAAGCAAAAAAGAAGTAAAACATTTGGGGTAACCAACGAGCAATATTAATCGAATTGGCAGAGGTTAAATTTTTATGTTTCAGACTGTCATCCAAAAATGCTTTTTTGACCATATCCTGACAATCGTCAAAAACACCATCAATTTCTAACGCTTTGATATTTTGTCCTAAAGTAGTTAATTGTCTTTCTTGAATGTCGCTTACTTTTCCAGAAGGGTATAATATAACCACATCAACACCCTCAACACCAAGGAAGCCACTAGCTACAGCTCCTCCTGTATCTCCCGAAGTAGCTACTAAAACCGTGTTTTTTGAGGCCTTGTCATTTCGATTGAAATACCCCAAACAACGTGACATGAAACGTGCTCCCACATCTTTGAACGCCATAGTGGGACCATGAAATAATTCTAAGGAATAAATTCCTTTTTCAACTTCGACCACAGGGAAATCAAAACACAAGGTTTCTTTGATAATAGCGCGAAGGTCAGTTTCAGGAATTTCATCTCCAACAAATTGTTGGATAGCTTGAAAAGCAATTTCTTCGTTGCTTGTATTTTCAATGGTATCAAAAAAGGCAGCTGATAGCGGTGTAATATTTTCTGGAAAATACAATCCTCTATCTGATGCCAATCCTTGTATAACAGCTTCTTCAAAAGAAACTTTAGGTGCGTTATGGTTTAAACTGTAATATTTCATTGTGATGTATTGCTTGGGTAAGCAATTGGTTTTATTGTTGATTTAAAATTTTAACTCCTTCAGAATTCACTTTAGAAACGTGAATTTCGTATGGCAAATTAATAGCTTCATATACCGCACTCATCGCTTTGGCAATTTTTTCGGCTGTTTCCTTTCCTTTGCTTAATGCAAAAATAGAAGGGCCTGAACCTGATATGCCTGAACCTAAAGCGCCATTTTCTAAAGCAGCTTGTTTGATTAAATCAAATCCTGGAATTAGGACACTTCGTAAAGGTTCTACAATTTCATCGTGTAAGGAACGACCAATTAAGTCGTAATCTTTAGTATATAGTCCAGCGATTAAACCGCCTACGTTGCCCCATTGCATAATAGCGCTTTTTAAGGAAACCGTTTGTTTTAATACTGAACGGGCATCTGAAGTTTTTAGTTCGATTTGTGGATGTACCACAGTCGCATACAATTCAGATGGACTTTCTATTTTGATAATATCCAAAGGACTGTAGCTTCTTACCAAGGTAAAACCACCCAAAAGGGCAGGAGCTACATTATCAGCATGTGCATTGCCACAAGCTAGTTTTTCGCCTTGCATTGCAAATTGCACTAAATCTTTGGTTTGGTACGGATAGCCTAGTAACGCATTGATTCCAAAAACTGCTCCAGCCGAACTGGCAGCACTACTCCCAATTCCGCTACCTGCTTTGATGTTTTTGTAGATTTCGATTTCAAAACCAAAGTCAGCGTTTATCGTTTCTAATAAGGCTAATCCAGCCACACCTGAAACATTATTTTCGGTTTCTAAAGGTAAATCAGCGCCAACGATTTTAGTAATTCGGATGCCTTTTTGAGCTGATTTTCGAATCACCATTTCATCACCTACATTGTCAAGACAAAGTCCCAAAACGTCAAATCCACAAGAAAGGTTAGCGATGGTGGCTGGGCAAAATATTTTTATTTCATTCATAATTCATTGCGAGGCACGAAGCAATCTCATTTTATGTTTTACATTTTTTTTGCCACGAAGGCACAAAGACACTAAGTTTTATACGTTTCCAATTCGGATTACATCAGCAAAAATTCCAGAAGCGGTTACTGCTGCACCCGCACCTGCACCTTTGATTAACAAAGGTTGATCTACATAACGATCGGTGTAAAATAACACAATATTATCTTTTCCTTCTAAATTGTAAAAAGGATGGTCTTTCGGAATGAATTGTAAACCAACGCTTGCTTTGCCATTTTCAAATTGAGCCACATATTTCAAACGCGATTCTTTGCTTTTCGCTTCGCTGTACAAAGCATCAAAATGAGCTGCATGTTTTTGTAATGACGCAAAAAAGGCTTCATTCGATGTTGTTTCCAAACATTCTGCAGGCATAAACGATTCGTTAGCAATAGCTTCAATGTCCATTTGATAACCGCTTTCGCGAATTAAGATTAGAATTTTTCTAGCTACATCTATTCCGCTTAAATCAATTTTTGGATCAGGCTCAGTAAATCCTTGCACCCCCGCTTCTTTCACTACATCGTGAAACGAATGATTCTCATCAAAATTATTGAAGATGAAATTCAAACTTCCGGATAAAACGGCTTGAATCTTATTTACCTTATCACCTGAAGCAATAAGATTTTTTACGGTATCTATAATAGGTAATCCCGCTCCAACATTCGTTTCAAATAAGAAAGGCGCATTGTATTGACGCGATAGATTTTTTAAATTCTTATAATTGTCATAAGCCGATGAACAAGCAATCTTATTACAAGTTACTACACTAACGCTTTGTTTTAAGTACTGTTCGTAGGTTTTTGAAACACTTTCGTTGGCTGTGATATCAACAAATATGCTGTTTCGTAAATTCAATTCTTTTACTTTAGCGATGAATAACTCTTGGTTAGCCGTTTCTCCATTGTTTAAAACAGTTTGCCAATCTTTTAAAGAAATACCATCTTCGTCAAAGTGCATTTTTCTAGAATTAGATAAGGCTACGACTCTTAAATTGATTTTTAAGTTTTCTTTTAAGAACTTTTTCTGTTGGTGAATTTGTTCAATAAATTTCTCTCCCACATTTCCAACCCCCATTACAAACAAGTTCAATTGTTTGGTATTTTCTTCAAAGAAGTTTTCGTGTAATGTATTCAATGCTTTTTTAACGTCTCGCTCATTGATTACCGCAGAAATATTTCTTTCTGAAGCTCCTTGTGCAATAGCACGAATGTTGACATTGTTTTTACCTAATGTACTGAACATTCTTCCACTTAAACCTTGATGGTTTTTCATGTTTTCGCCCACTAAGGCTATAATACACAAGTTGTTCTCTACGATACAAGGATCAATTTTATTTTGAGCGATTTCAATTTCGAAAGCTTTGTTAATGGCTATTTCAGCCAACTCAGCATCTGAATTTAAAATACCAATACAAATCGAATGTTCTGAAGAGGCTTGTGTAATAAAGATTACGTTAATGTTTTCATGCGAAAGAACTTCAAACAATCGTTTTGACGAACCTGAAACACCTACCATTCCTGGACCTTCTAATGTCAATAATGCAATATTGTCAATGTGACTAATTCCCTTTACAGGATTCGTTTGTGACACCACATCATTTGAAATATAAGTACCAACAGCTTCTGGTTCAAAAGTATTTTTGATAAGAATAGGAATGTTTTTTCGTAATACCGGCTGAATTGTAGGCGGGTACAATACTTTGGCACCAAAATGCGATAACTCCATCGCCTCTTGGTACGAAATGGTAGCAATAGGTTGAGCTTGTTTTACAATTTTTGGATTGGCAGTAAACATACCGTTGACGTCAGTCCAAATTTCTAAATCAGTCGCATTCAAAGCAGCTGCAATGATAGCTGCAGTATAATCAGATCCACCACGACCTAATGTAGTTGGAATAGTATCAGTAGTAGACGCAATAAAACCAGGCATTACCACTACTTGATTTGCATTAGAACCAAAAAAATCAGCTAGCAATTGATTCGTACTTTCGAAGTTAACTACTGCTTTTCCAAAGTTTGCATTGGTTTTAATCAATTCACGACTATCAACATAACGACTATTCTTGTCTTTTTGTTTTAACGCTTCGGCAATAATGTATGAAGACATTAATTCGCCAAAGCCTAAAATAGTATCTTCAGTTCGAGGAGAAAGTTCTCCTAACAAGAAACATCCGTCTAAAAGTGTTTCAAGATGATTAACAATTCTTTTTAAATGACTCAATAAACTACTTTGTTCGCTTACTGGAATTAATTCCTTTAAGGTATCTAAATGTTTTTTTTCTATTTCGGTAACAATTTCTTTATAACTTTCGTCATTTGAAGCTGCTTTTTGCGAAGCCAATTGTAGCAAGTCAGTTACTTTGCTTAACGCAGAAACAACAACTATTAGTTGGTCTTTTTTTGCTTTTTCTGCAACTATATTGAGAACGAGTTTTATATTGTCTGCATTGGCTACTGAAGTGCCGCCAAATTTTAATATTTTCATTGTGTATATTATTTAAAATGCTAATCTTTTCTATGCGCTCAAGGAATATCTCCTTTATGGAAAATTAAACTATATTAGGATTATATGGAAAAACATTTACCCCTAAGGGGTAGTAATTGTTGTAGTAGTTGTAGCAACGTGAGCAACTTCTGTTGAAGTTGTAAAAGAAGAGATGTATGAGTTTTTGTTGCTTTTCATTTTATTGTCCAAAATTACAGTTTTTTATAGAAAAGAAAACCTAAAAAATGCTTTTTGCGAATTTTTTAAAAATGAGCGATTAATTTTATTGATAATCGTTATTTTATCCACTATAAGCTATATAAATTGAGTGGTTTTTATTTTTAATTAGTTTTTTTAGACAGTATTCTTTATTTTTATCATGTGGTTTTTAAATTGTATAAGGTTTTTATTCTGTGTTATAAAGTATTAAGGGGCATGAAATGATTTATTTTTAAAATTGATTTATAAATTAATGGATTCAATAAAATTGGCCCTGAATTTAATTGTTAACAATAGCTTAACATTAGCGTGAAATAATCATTTAATTTTGTAAAATAAAACATTACAATATGTCACTAAACAGTATTTTTCAATTTCTAGTACCAAAAGACAAAAAGTTTTTTCCACTTTTTGAAGAAGCTTCGTCAAACTTAGTTCAATTAGCGTCTCATTTACATGAAGCGGTTAATTTACCATTAAAAGAAAGAGAAATTCTTTTTCAAAAAATAGATGAATTAGAACAAAGAGGAGAAGATATTGCTCGTCAAACTAATTTAGAATTGAGTAGAAATTTTATAACACCATTTGATAGAGAAGATATTCATTCGTTGATTACTTCAATTGATAATGTAGCAGGAAATCTTCAAGGAGCAGCAAGCAGGATGCGTTTGTATCATGTGGATAAAATTACAAAATCGATCAGAAAATTGACAGAGATTAATTTAGATGCCTGTTTGAATATTGAATCAGCGGTTAAAGAATTAAAAGATTTAAAAAAGGTAAAAAATATTACTACGGCTTGTTCTAAAATCAATAAATTAGAAAATAAATCGGATAGTGTTTACAATAAAGCTGTTTTTGAAATTTTCGAAAATGAGACAGATGCTATCAATGTGATTAAATACAAAGAAGTTTTATCTGTTTTAGAATCAGCTACTGATAAGTGTAAAAATGTAGCAAGTGTATTAGAAGCGATTGCTGTAAAACACTCTTAATTAATCAGTTTGCTGAATTATTTTTATGGACTTTACGTTACTTTTAATTATTATATTTTTAGCCTTGATATTTGATTATATCAATGGCTTTCATGATGCTGCAAATTCAATTGCTACTATTGTTGCTACCAAAGTTTTGACTCCTTTCCAAGCGGTACTTTGGGCAGCTTTTTTTAACTTTTTAGCCTATTGGGTTTTTGGTTTTGGTGTAGCAGATACTGTTGCTAAAACAGCTCATACTAGTAGTATCAATTTGGTTGTAATATTATCAGGAGTAATTGCTGCTATTATATGGAATCTTTTTACTTGGTGGAAAGGAATACCTTCATCATCATCACACACTTTAATTGGAGGTTTTGCAGGAGCGGCTATTGCACACGGATTCTCTGGTGTGGTTCAAGATCCAGAACACTATGGATTAAAGATTGTGAGTTGGTTTAAGGCAGTAAAAGAAGGAGAACTTTTGCCTTCAGGAGTTTTAATAGTAATTTTATTTATTGTTTTTGCTCCTTTATTAGGAATGATTATATCGTACTTCATTTCTTTGTGGTTAATGTATTCTTCAAAGAAAAATATTTATCCTAAGTTGTTTACTGTAGTGTTAATGGCTTTAGTGATTTGGTTTTTATCATCAGTTTTAATTCCGTATGAAGAAATTGAAAAACCTCGATTCGATAGTCCTTTTTGGAGTGTAATTACTGAGCCTCACAATATAAAGTGGTTTTTAGTAGGGTTTATCTTTTTTAGCTTGGCTATTTTTAATTTGTTTTTTAGTTCGTTTTCAACAGCTAAATCAGAAACTGTACTCAAAAAAATGCAATTATTATCTTCGGCCGCTTTTAGTTTAGGACACGGAGGAAATGATTCTCAAAAAGTAATGGGGATTATTGCAGCTGCGGTAGCCGTTTATGTAAGAATGAATCCGCATGCAGATTTATCTATAGGCTGGTTAGACTTGAATGTAGTTTTACCTGACGAAGAAAAAGGAATTGCTTCTCGTATGCCAGGTTGGATACCATTAACTTGTTATACTGTTATTGCATTAGGAACCTTAAGTGGCGGATGGAAAATTGTAAAAACAATGGGGTCAAAAATTACTAAAGTAAATGCATTTGAGGGAGTGGTAGCAGAATCAGCAGGTGCTTTAACCTTATTCTTGACAGAACATTTTAAAATTCCGGTATCAACTACACATACTATTACAGGTTCAATTATTGGGGTAGGTGTAACAAAAAGAGTTTCGGCGGTACGTTGGGGGGTAACAGTGAATTTGTTATGGGCTTGGGTGCTTACGATTCCTGTTTCGGCATTGCTCGCTGCAATGACCTATTATATTTTGAATTTATTTTTGTAAAATAGATTATAGATAAAAAAAGCTGACCGATTGGTTAGCTTTTTTTATCTAATGGTTTTTTTGGTTTTCTTCATTCTTTTATGATGCGTCTGACGAAGACTCTCTTTGCCAGAAATAATACTAATATTACCATCAATTTCTAGCATGGCTAATTTTATATCTTTAAAATATTCTACTCCGTGTTCTCTCATAGCTTCCTTTAATTCTTCGGAAGTGATATTTAATTTGCCAAGTTTTTTGAAATCTAGATTTCCATCGTGGATTAATATTTCTGGTTTTTCTAGCATGAAATCACTGAAAGGTTTATAATTGTAGATTAATTTTTTTAAAATAAAATTAAAAGCAAAAAGCACGCCAGCAGCCGTTAATCCTCCCCATAGGCTAGTGTCATTTCCTATCATCGCATTTTGAACAGAGTTGCTGATTAGTAATATTAAAATAATATCAGCGGTATTTAATTGGGAAAGTTCTTTTTTGCCAAAGATTCGCAAAGCAATAATTATAAATAAATAGACGACAATGCTTCGTAATATAATATCTAGATAAATATTCATAGGGTTATGTAAAAGAGTTATTGTCAAATGTAAACAATAAACCCGTTATGTGAAATACATAACGGGTTTGTAATTAGTATATGAAAGAAAGACTTATTGATTTGTTGGTTCTTCTGCTTTATGGACCTTAACCGTCAATTCTTGAGCGCCTTCTTCGATATCTATGAAAATTTCATCACCAGATCCTATTTTAGAAGTGATAATTTCTTCTGCCAAGGAATCTTCGACATATTTCTGGATCGCTCTTTTTAAAGGTCTAGCACCAAATTGTTTGTCAAATCCTTTTTCGGCAATGAATGCTTTGGCTTTGTCCGATAAACTTAAGGTGTAGCCTAAATCAGCGATACGAGCGTATAATTTTTTCAATTCAATTTCGATGATCAAATCGATATCGTGTTTTTCTAAAGCATTGAACACAATCACATCGTCAATTCGATTTAAGAATTCAGGTGCGAATGTTTTCTTTAATGCGTTTTCAATAATGCTTTTCGAATTATCATCTACTTGTGCAGTTCTAGCTGCAGTCCCAAAACCAACACCTTGTCCGAAATCTTTTAATTGTCTTGCGCCAACATTTGACGTCATGATAATTATCGTATTTTTGAAATCAATTTTACGGCCTAAACTATCCGTTAAAAATCCGTCATCCAATACTTGAAGTAACATATTGAATACATCAGGGTGTGCTTTTTCGATCTCATCTAATAAGACTACACAATACGGTTTTCTGCGTACTTTTTCAGTTAATTGTCCGCCTTCTTCATAGCCTACATATCCAGGAGGTGCTCCAACTAATCTAGAAATGGCAAATTTCTCCATGTATTCGCTCATATCAATACGAACTAAAGCATCTTCAGAATCGAATAATTCTTTGGCAATTACTTTCGCTAACTGTGTTTTACCTACTCCTGTTTGTCCCAAGAAAATGAATGAACCGATAGGACGGTTAGGATCTTTTAACCCAGCACGATTTCTTTGGATAGAACGAGCAATTTTCATTACTGCTTCTTTTTGACCAATTACCTTACCTTCAATAAGTTCAGGTAAGTTAGCTAATTTGTTACTTTCAGTTTGAGCAATTCGGTTTACAGGAATTCCTGTCATCATGGAAACTACATCAGCTACATTGTCTTCTGTTACTTCGATGCGATTGTTTTTAGCTTCTTCTTCCCATTGTTCTTGAGCAATGGCCAAGTCTTTTTCAATTCGTTTTTCGTCATCGCGAAGTTTAGCAGCCTCTTCGTATTTTTGTTTCTTGACCACTTCGTTTTTCAAAACACGAACATCTTCTAATTGACGTTCTAAATCTAAAATTTGTTTTGGTACTTCTATATTCGTAATATGAACTCTTGATCCTGCTTCATCTAAAGCATCGATAGCTTTGTCTGGTAAGAATCGCTCCGACATATAACGATCAGTCAATTTAACACACGCCTCAATTGCTTCGGCGGTGTAGGTCACATTATGATGGTCTTCGTATTTGTTTTTGATGTTATTCAAAATGGTAATTGTTTCAGGAACCGATGTTGGTTCTACAATTATTTTTTGAAAACGTCTTTCTAAGGCGCCGTCTTTTTCTATATATTGACGGTATTCGTCTAATGTAGTAGCACCTATGCATTGAATTTCGCCACGTGCCAAAGCGGGTTTGAACATATTGGAAGCGTCCAAAGAGCCAGTTGCACCTCCTGCTCCTACAATAGTGTGAATTTCGTCTATAAAAAGAATGATATCATCATTTTTCTCTAACTCATTCATGACCGCTTTCATACGTTCTTCAAACTGTCCTCTGTATTTAGTCCCAGCTACTAAGCTTGCTAGGTCAAGAGTTACGACACGTTTGTTAAATAAAATACGGGAAACCTTTTTTTGAATAATTCGTAATGCTAAACCCTCAGCAATAGCAGATTTACCAACGCCTGGTTCTCCAATTAATAAAGGATTGTTCTTTTTTCTACGGCTCAAAATTTGAGAAACACGTTCAATTTCTTTTTCACGACCTACTACAGGATCTAGTCTTCCTTCTTCGGCCATTTCAGTTAGATCTCTGCCGAAGTTGTCTAAAACAGGGGTTTTTGATTTTTTATTAGACTTGTTAGTTGGGTTGTTAAAGCCTGTATCTTTGATACTGTCATCTTGTCCTGAATCGTCGTTATACGATTCGTTTTTAGGTAAGTTTTCTAAAAAATCATCTTCGTTAGGAGTCATATTTATGTATTGTTCTTTAACTACATCGTAATCTATTTTAATCTTATTGAGTAGTTTGGTTGTTGGGTCATTTTCGTTTCGTAATATGCACAAAAGCAGGTGTGCGGTGCTAATAGAGGGACTTTGAAACACTTTAGCTTCTAAGAAAGTAGTTTTTAAAGCTCGTTCTGCCTGACGTGTAAGGTGTAAGTTTTTCTTTTCAACGCTTACCTCGATACTAGGATTGGCAGGGCTTAAAATCTCTACCTTTCTTCGTAAGTGATCTAAATCTATAGATAGATTATTTAAAATCTGAATTGCTTTACCATTACCATCTCTCAGAATACCTAATATTAGGTGTTCTGTCCCAATAAAGTCATGACCTAATCGCAAAGCTTCTTCTTTGCTGTAGGTAATAACATCTTTTACTCTTGGTGAAAAATTATCATCCATAAATTCATTTTTGATAGTGTAAATTTAGTTAATTGGCGATTGAAAAACAAATATTATACCTATAACTAGTGTTGTCAGCTAATTGACAAAAAAAATAGTTAAATAAGCTATAAACTAATAGTATTTTATTAACTAAAACATACTGAAAAGTTGTTAATAAATCATTGAAATAAGTGGGTGAAAAAAGCTTTAAAAATTTCAAATATCCGTATATTGGCACGTTTTGAAACTAATATAATTTTTTAATATAATAACTTATGTCTGAAGGAGAAAAGTTAATTCCTATTAACATAGAAGATGAAATGAAATCAGCTTACATCGATTATTCGATGTCGGTAATTGTATCAAGAGCGCTTCCAGATGTTAGAGATGGTTTAAAACCAGTGCATCGCAGAGTGCTTTACGGAATGTATGATTTAGGAGTTTTTTCAAATAAAGCCCACAAAAAATCAGCTAGAATTGTAGGGGAAGTATTGGGTAAGTATCACCCTCATGGAGATACTTCTGTTTACGATGCAATGGTGCGTATGGCTCAAGAATGGAGTATGCGTTATTTGTTAGTAGACGGGCAAGGTAACTTTGGATCTGTTGATGGGGATAGTCCTGCAGCAATGCGTTATACAGAGGCTAGAATGCGAAAAATTTCGGAAGAAATTATGGCAGATATCGAAAAAGAGACTGTTGATTTTCAATTGAACTTTGACGATACATTACAAGAACCTAAAGTAATGCCAACACGTGTTCCTACTTTATTAATTAATGGAGCTACAGGTATTGCGGTAGGTATGGCAACAAATATGCCGCCTCATAACTTGACAGAAGTAATTAATGGGACCGTCGCTTATATTGATAACAATGATATTGAAGTTGATGAGTTGATGTCGCATATTAAGGCGCCAGACTTTCCAACAGGAGGAATTATTTATGGATATGAGGGCGTACGTGAAGCTTTTAAAACAGGTCGCGGTAGAATTGTAATTCGTGCTAAGGTAAGTTTTGAAGAAGTAGATGGAAGAGAATCTATTGTAGTAACTGAAATCCCATACCAGGTAAATAAAGCAGATATGATTAAGCGTACTGCTGATTTGGTTAACGAAAAGAAAATAGATGGCATTGCTAATATTCGTGATGAATCGGATAGAAATGGTATGCGTATCGTGTATATTTTGAAACGTGATGCTACACCAAATGTAGTTTTAAATACTTTATACAAATTTACACAATTACAATCTTCATTCAGTGTTAATAATATTGCCTTAGTGAAAGGACGTCCAGAGACATTGAATTTAAAAGATATGATCCACCATTTTGTGGAACATCGCCATGATGTTGTGATTCGTAGAACCCAATTTGAATTGCGTAAAGCAGAAGAAAGAGCGCATATTTTAGAGGGATTAATTATTGCTTCTGATAATATTGACGAAGTAATTGCTTTAATTAAGGCGTCTAAAAATACCGATGAGGCAAAAGAAAAATTAATTGAAAGATTTAAGCTATCCGATATTCAAGCTCGTGCTATTGTTGAAATGCGTTTACGTCAATTAACAGGATTAGAGCAAGATAAATTGCGTGCAGAATATGAAGAAATCATGAAGTTAATTGAGCACTTAAGAGCTTTGTTAGCAGATGTGAACTTGCGAATTGCATTAATTAAAGAAGAGTTAATTGAAATCAGAGATAAATATGGTGATGAGCGTCGTTCTCAAATTGAGTATTCAGGAGGAGATGTGAGTATAGAAGATTTGATTGCTGATGAAAAAGTGGTGATTACAATTTCACACGCAGGATACATTAAACGTACAAACTTATCAGAATACAAAACTCAAAATAGAGGAGGGGTAGGTCAAAAAAGTGCTGGAACTCGTGACCAAGATTTCTTAGAACATATGTTTGTGGCAACAAATCACCAATATATGATGTTCTTTACTCAAAAAGGAAAATGTTTCTGGATGCGCGTATATGAAATTCCAGAAGGAAGTAAAACTGCAAAAGGAAGAGCTCTCCAAAATTTAATTAACATAGAGTCTGATGATAAGGTAAAAGCATTTATTTGTACCCAAGATTTGAGAGACAAAGACTATGTAAGTACTCACAATTTAGTAATGGTTACGAAACAAGGACAAGTAAAGAAAACTTCGTTAGAGAAATATTCAAAACCACGTGTTAATGGAGTAGCGGCTATTACTATTAAAGAAGGAGACGAATTATTAGCGGCTCAATTAACAGACGGTCAAAGTCAGATTATTTTAGCGGTTAAATCAGGTAAGTTAGTTCGTTTTGAAGAGACTAAAACGCGACCAATGGGAAGAACTGCTTCAGGAGTTCGTGGAATTACTTTGAAGGACGATGCTGATGAAGTGATTGGAATGGTGACTGTAAACGACATGAACAGTGAAATACTAGTGGTGGCTGAAAATGGTTATGGAAAACGTTCAAGTTTGGATGAGTATAGAATAACAAATCGTGGTGGAAAAGGAGTGAAAACTTTAAATATTACCGAAAAAACAGGTCAATTGATTTCTATTAATGCCGTAACTGATAATGATGATTTGATGATTATCAACAAGTCAGGATTGACTATCAGAATGGCAGTTGAAGACCTTCGTGTAATGGGACGTGCTACTCAAGGAGTTAAATTGATCAATATTAAAGGAAATGATTCTATTGCTGCGGTAACTAAAGTTATGAAAGATGATCCTGCTGAAGTAGAATTAGACGAAGATGGAAATCCAATTGAATCAGAAGCTATCGAAAGAGTGAAACCAGTTTTAGAAGTTCTAGAAGATGATGGGGCTGCTGACGATGATGATGAGGAAGAAGATGAAATCGAAGATGAAGAAGATATTGATGATGCTGATGATGACGATTCAGACGAATAATTAAAAAATAAAGAAAATTAAAAATTAAATTTAAAATACCATGAAAAGTAAATATGTACTACTTGCATCAGCATTACTACTATCTGTTGTTACTTTTGCTCAAAAAGATCAAATTAAGGCGGCCGAGAAAGCATTAAAAGCTGGAAATACTCAAGAAGCAATTACTATCTTACAAAGTGCTGAATCAGCTTCAGTAATAGCTCCAGATGCTGAAAAAGCACAATTTTGTTTTGTTAAAGGAAATGCACATTTAGCATTGGCTAATAAGAATGAGGATACTGATAAAAATCTTTCTGCAGCAGCAAAAGCATATCAAGATTTATTGGAAATTGAAAAGGTTTCAGGGAAAGCAAAGTACACTCCTCAGGCAACAACTTCGATTACTGATATTAAAATCAAATTGATTAATAGTGCTATTGAAGATTCAAAAACAGATAAACATGCTGCGGGAGCTAAAAAATTATATGATGCTTATTTGTTAGACAAAAAAGATACAATTAATTTATATTACGCAGCTTCTACCTATGTAAATGCAAAAGAATATGAAACTGCTTACACAATGTATAATGAGTTGAAAAGGTTAAACTATTCAGGTAAAGGAGTGAATTATTATGCAGTAAATAAGGTCAATGGAGAAGAACAAATGTTTAGTTCAGCAAGAGAAAGAGACCAAATGGTAAAATTAGGTACTCATGAAAAACCAAGAACAGAAGAAATCCCTTCTAAGAGAGGTGAAATCTATAAGAATATGGCTTTGATTTTAGTTCAAAATGGAAAAATAGCTGAAGCTAAAAAAGCAGTTGCGGAGGCTAGATTGACTAATCCAGATGATAAATCTTTAATTCTTACGGAAGCTAATTTGTATTTAGATACTAAAGATTATGAAACATACAAAAAATTAATTACAGAGGTTTTAGCGAGCAATCCAAATGATGCTGATTTGTTATTTAATTTAGGTGTAATCAGTTATAATGCAAAGAATTTAGTAGAAGCAGAAGTGTATTATAAAAAAGCTATCGATATTAAGCCAGATTATGTAAATGCCTATTTGAATTTGGCGATTTTGAAATTAGATGCTGATAAAAAACTATTTGAAGAAATTCAAAAATTAGGGAATTCGGAAAAAGACAACAAACGTTATGAGGTTCTTAAAAAACAAAGAGAAGCAGTATTTGCTTCTGCTTTGCCTTTTTTAGAAAAAGCAGCTGAATTGGATGATACTAATGAAGAAGTAAAATCTACCTTATTAAGTGTTTATAGAGCTTTAGAAATGACCGAAAAAGCAAAAGCATTGAAAGCTAAAATGAAAAAATAATTTCATTTTTTCAAGTATTAAAAAGCCGAATTGAAAAATTCGGCTTTTTTGGCTATATAATTTTTTTAATTACTCGGAGTTTGTGTGTGTGTTTTTGAGTTTCAGGGTTGAATATACCCAAATGATCCAAGCGATCAATCCGTACTTTACCACTAGCGTGAATAATGTAGTTGTTTTCCATGATAATACCAACATGTATAATGTTACCTTCTTCATTGTCAAAAAAGGCTAAATCACCCGGTTCACTTTCTTCGATAAAACTCAACGCTTCACCCTGTGTAGCTTGTTGCGAAGCATCTCTATATAAATGATAGCCATTTAATTTGTAAACCATTTGGGTAAACCCAGAGCAATCTATGCCAAAAGGAGTTTTTCCTCCCCATAAATAAGGTGCGTTTAAATACATAAAAGCGGTATTGATTAACTTGCTCTTGTCTTGTATTCCGCTTGTTTTAGTACCTTCAAATTCAAATTGAGTGGTATTGATATCATTATGATTTAAAAAAGCAATCGAAGCTCCTAAGGGGATTGGAACTAAGGTGTTGTTGGGTGCTGAGATGTATTCAATTAAGTCGGCATTTAGTACGATTGTCTCTTGAGAGAGGGTGTTATAGGCTGTTTTAGAAATTAGTTGAAATTGTTTTACATCTACCCAGCCTTCATAATTGTCATAATGCATACGAATACGACGCCATTGTTTCGCTTCTTCTAAAACCTCAAAATGTTCGCCAAACAAGACTTGAGAAACAATTTCACTCTTGTCGCTAGGCTCTGCTCGAAGTGGGATGATGGCTAGATTACAAATTCCAAACATGTATGACTTTTTATATTTATGTTTTTTAAATCATTCAAATGATTTTAAGCTCTTTCGATAACTATTGCTGAAGCTCCGCCGCCACCATTACAAATAGCCGCCGCTCCAATTTTTCCGTTGTTTTGTTCTAAAACATTTAAAAGGGTAACAATAATACGTGTCCCAGAGCAGCCTAGGGGATGTCCTAATGCCACCGCTCCACCATTGACATTGACTTTGTTTAAATCAATGTTTAATATTTTAGCATTCGCCAAACCAACTACAGAAAAGGCTTCGTTAAACTCAAAATAATCGACATCTTCAACAGAGAGGTTGGCTTTTTTTAGGGCTTTTGGAAGGGCTAAGGCAGGACTAGTGGTAAACCATTTAGGTTCTTGCGCTGCATCGGCATACGAAAGAATATAAGCTAATGGCTTTAGCTTCAATTTAATGGCTTTTTCTTCACTCATCAGTACTATAGCAGCGGCACCATCATTGATAGTTGATGCATTAGCAGCTGTCACTGTTCCGTCTTTCGTAAAAGCAGGGTTTAAGCTACTAATTCTGTCCAATTTTATATTGGTATACTCTTCGTCTCTTGAAACGATTACAGGCTCTCCTTTTCGCTGAGGTACAGTCACAGGAACAATTTCGTTGTCAAATTTTCCAGCTTCCCAAGATTTAGCGCTACGGTCATACGATTGAATAGCAAATTGATCTTGTTCTTCTCTTGAAATTTTATATTTGGTTGCACATAAATCAGCACTTATTCCCATTGCAGTTTGGTCATATGCATCAGTTAAGCCATCTTTCTGCAAACCGTCAACTAATGTGGTTGGGCCAAATTTGGTTCCAGTTCTCAAATGTGTATAATGTGGAATTAAACTCATGTTCTCCATTCCGCCTGCAACGACAATTTCAGCATCATCAGATTGAATGGCTTGAGCGCCAAACATCACTGATTTCATTCCTGATGCACATACTTTGTTAACTGTAGTACAGGTAACGGAGTTCGGTAAACCTGCAAAAAGCGCTGCTTGACGGGCAGGAGCTTGTCCTACACCAGCTTGTACTACATTACCCATAAATACTTCGTCAATAAGATCAGGATCAAGTTTAATTTTGTCTAAAGCGCCTTTAATGGCAGTAGCTCCCAGTTGAGGAGCGGTAACAGTAGATAAACTTCCCATGAAACTTCCCATTGGGGTTCGGGCTGCCGCAACAATAACAACTCTTTTACTCATGATGTTACTTAGTTAGTGAAGTAGCAAATTTAGTCTTTTTTATACAAATTCAAATTTTGATTTTAGGATTCTATTGAAAGGATTTAGAATTAGGTGTAAATAGTTTCTACTTCCTTGATAGTGAACAGATTTAATAAAAAACTAAAAATAAAAATAAAAAAAGCTACAAAATAGTTGTTATTAATACAATGATGTGCTACATTTGCCACCGCAAAATAGGACACGTTCTTTGAGCTTGGAGAGGTGCCAGAGTGGTAATGGAGCAGATTGCTAATCTGTCGACGAGCAATCGTCGCCAGGGTTCGAGTCCCTGTCTCTCCGCTTTTATTTTGCTTATTCGGGGTGTAGCGTAGCCCGGTTATCGCGCCTGCTTTGGGAGCAGGAGGCCGCAGGTTCGAATCCTGCCACCCCGACTACAACATATTGGACGCATAGCTCAGCTGGATAGAGCACCTGCCTTCTAAGCAGGCGGTCGAAGGTTCGAATCCTTCTGCGTTCACCATAGAGGATTTGATTATTTTTTTAGTCAAATCCTTTTTTGTTTTATCTCGCAAACCCCTATTAATACTGGCTATTTCGTTTAGAATTGGATTTAAATTAGCGGTTCGAACTTTTTTATTTTCGAATTGAATATTTTTATCAAATATCGAACCAATTATTCTTCTTTTTCTTTCTATATTACCGTTATTGTATTGATTATCAATAGCTACAAATTTTTCCGTTGCCGTTTTATAGAGTTCAACTAGCTTTTTACTGTCTTCTGAGCTAGTTTCTTTTGACTTTAGCTCTGTGAGTAGATTTTCATACCGCTCTTTAGCTGATTCATAGCCTTCTTTATCTATATCTCCATCGATGTATAAGTCTTGTAACTTAACTAATTTTGCTTCGATTGAATTTATGTTCTCATAATGTTTTGGCCCTAATGCTTTTTGCTTTTTTTCAGTAGTCAATTTTTCTTTAATGATTTCAAAATACAATTCTTGGAATTGTTTGTCAAATGAAATATCTCCTAAAAAGTCATTGACTATTTGGTGTACTTCGTCAGAGGTATATCTTCCTTTACAAGGGCTTACACAATGATAATAGTTGTAATATTCTGTCCTGCCTTTAGAAGTGCTTGCGGTTAACTGCTTGTCGCATATTGGACAACGAAGAAACCCTTTTAAAGGGAATTTTTCGTTGAAAGTTTTAGGAAGGTGTTTTTTTCCTTTTCTACGATTAGTTAACACTTGCTGAACTTTCTCAAATAATGCTTTGGTAATTATGGGTTCGTGAATTCCATCTACGATGGTCTCTTTTTCATCTTTGTAAGCTTTTAAAAACACACCTCCATAATACAAATGGTTGTTTAGTATGTTGGCAAAAACTGATTTGCTAGATTTAAAACCTTTTAGTTTTAGTTTATTAAAGATTTCTAGTCTTTGGTAATTACCAGTTGCCATTAGCTCAAACGCTTCCTGGATGTATTTAGCATCTTCGTTCGGAATCAAAATAGGCTTTTTAAGAGCATCTCTTCCGTTGTTGTAACCTTTTGGCGCACTTCCAACATATCGACCTTCTTTGAGTGCTCTTCGCATCCCTGCGGTTACATTTAATGAACGGCGTTGGTTTTCCACCTCTGGCATGGAAAGATATACAGCTAACATCAATCCTTGTTCTGGAATCGTTAGATCCAAAGGTTGTTCGATAGCGTTGACCTGAATAGCTAATTGGTTAAAAACTCCAATCATCTGATAGGATTCAGCTGTGTTTCGAGAGAATCTATCCCATTTGATAAAAATCAATTGGTGTATGTCCTTTTTATTCTTCTTGCAGTACTCTAAGAGTTTTTTAAATTCAGGTCGCTTAAACGTTTTAGCAGAAAAATCTTCTCTGAAAATATGTAGTACGTTGTAATTATTGTTTTGGCAATAATTAAGAAGCTTTTGTTCTTGGTCTCTGAGTGAGTAACCCCTACCTGCTTGCTCGTCAGTAGAAACTCTAACGTAAAGAATAACATTTTTCATTTTAGACTTGCTGTTTTAAGATTAGAAATAGTGCAACTCGCTAGCATTTCAGCTAGTGCTAGTACTTCTTGAATTTGACTGTCAGTTAATTTTTTTTCTCTGTTTTTGTTGATAATTTGTTTGGCTTTTTCTAGATCCATTTTACCTTCTGACAGGAAGAAGTAGGATGTACTTGTTCTCTGTTATTAGGTGATTTAATACTAGGGGATACCTAGGATTGTTATTTTTTTAATATTTGCTTTTGTGTGTTTTTTATGACCATATGATTTTCATTTCTAAAAGTAATCTCAACTTTCTCATACATTTTTAATCCTAGTAATTTTCTAAGTTCTTTGGCTTTTGCTCCGGTTATATCATCTTGTTCGGAAAAATTCATTGTTATATCTCCGCTTTTATGTTTAACGATTTTGACCTCGGTGCATTCATTATCTCTAATGGATTCTAACAATTGGTTTTCTTGTTTGGTGTATAAACCATAGTTTAATTTATGTTTTTCAAAATCTTCCCTCTCGAATAGCTTTTCAACTATAGGCAGAATGGGAAGATTAACAAAAATTGATTCAGAAAACTTCTTAGTATAAAATACAAACAAGTCTTTTTTTAACTTACTATTTGGGTGATTATTCATTGCAATAGCCATATCATAATTACTATTCTCAATATTGAGCTCAATAATTAATGATGGGGAAGTTTTTTCAATCAATATTCCATAGAGTATTACTCCTATATTAGTAACAATAAAACCATTGTCCTTTTCTATTGTTTTAGGGAGAAGCTCTAAAAAAGCTTCTTTAGTAATTGTACCTCCATGTTGTTCTAAAATTCCAGGAGGAAATCCTTGAACAACATTTTTTTGAAATTCTTCTTCTGTAAGTTTTTCTATTTCCAATCTTGGATTAGGGGCTTGTTTTAAAAAATCTCGAACCGATTTAATTGCATCTAAATTCAGATTTAACTTTCTAAGTTCTACTATTACTAATAACCATAGCGCCTCGAAAACATTTAAATATTCCCACTCTCGTTTTTCTGAACCTTGTCTAACCTTACTTTCTTCCCAAAGTATTCCTTCTTGCTTCCATGAGTTATAAATTCTAGCTTCTACACCCGTTTGACTGCGCAGTATTCTTTTTTCGTTAAGATTAGGATAAAATTTATGTATCTCCATATTTTTAATTTTATACGACAAATGTAATTAAATAAATTTTAATATATTTGCATAAACGTATATAATATGATGAAGCCAATTAAAATTTGCAATAACCCAGAGTGTAGGGACGAAATAATTGAGTACAAATCTTCTAAGATTGAGTATTGTAGTGATTATTGTCGAAATCGAGCAGGCTACCTTAGACGTCTAACTGAGAATGAAGAATTTAATGAAATCATTCGAGGGAATAAGGAAAATTATAGGGTATTAAAAATATATACCGACGCAGGTATCTTTGATGAAGAATTGTGGAAATTTGAAAGATTTGGATTTAACTCTCGTTTTTTACCGGAACCAAAGATTTTTATTATAAAAGGGAAGAAAACTCAATGTTATCAGATAAAAGAAATCATTTTTCGTTTAGATGATGAAACAAACAAAATTATAATATATAAAAAAGAATTATGAAAGAAATACTATTAACTTCTAGACAAAGAATGCTTTCTCCAGATCAATTAGCTTTTGAATTGAACTTAATCGAAACTCCTCAAGAATTTGAAAGAAATAAAACTATTCAATATATTCTTGTTGGAGGAATACTAATGGCAGGATTTTTTATTTGTTACAATTTCTATCAAATCTATCAAGAAGAAAAGAAACAAAAAATAATAAATTAAAAATAAGTGAGAATCAGTGAGAATCAGTGAAAATTGATAATGATTAATTCTATTCAATTCTATTCTATTCAATTCTATTCTATTCTATTCTATTCTATTCTATTCTATTCTATTCTATTCTATTCTATTCTATTCTATTCTATTCTATTCTATT
>JACCDV010191308.1_pt1 | contig 21268 bp, 27 predicted proteins | sample 7446131 | NCBI WGS metagenome assembly JACCDV01 (sample SAMN15323448, study PRJNA562643) | freshwater metagenome | isolation source: river surface water | place: USA:Blue River Watershed | collected 2017-08-17 | reverse complement strand
GGTATAACCATAGGATATTTCTTTTTTTACAAAAGATTCCAATGTATAATCTTTTAATTCGTTTGTATCATAAAAAATAGTACTTAACTTTTTATCATATAAATTTGGATTATTTTTTAATTTATCTAATAAATTTTCTATTAACTCATATTCCAATTGAGAAGGTATATTAATTTTTACTTGTGAATGACCATCTAGCAATAACCTATCGCTTTGACTTAAATATTTTTTCATACCAACATTTTCTTCAAAGAAATTTCTTACCAAATCTTCATTTTTATGATTGATTAATTTAATAATAAGAAAATGAGTCATTAATTCTTTTTTTGGATATATATTGAGCAACTCTACACTTTCTTTATCCTCATTTCTTTGCATTAAAAAGTTCATCACGTTTTTAAATTCGTTATGTTCTAATAAAACAATTTGATTTTTATTTTCTTTTATGTTTTTAATAAATGCTTTAATTTCTTTTTCATTACTTATATTCATCTGAATAAATAATTCATATGAAAATTCTTTTTTTGCAAATGTTTTTTCTGATATATATTCAGGAAAAGTATCTTTTGCTTTGATTACTTTTTCAATTGGTGCATGATCAATGATTGTTTGAAATATATCGGGAAGATTAAAGTGTTTAATCATAGCCGTTAAACTTTGATAAAAATCATTATCTAATAAAATTTCTGATTTTTTCTCAATGATATCAATCAATGCTTCTGAATATTGTCTCACATTATTTTGATTGATTCTTTGGAAAATTGATGAATTTAATATATCATTTTTTGAAAAGTAAACATTTTTAATTAAATCTTGCTCTATTAATTCAGTTATTAAATATTTTCTAATCACTGGAAAATCTTCATAAATATCTAATAAATTACCATTTATCAATGAAATCATTGGAGTGCCTTTTAATGTACTCTTAGAAAAATCAATGTGTGTCATAAAAGATTCTATGAAATCTGAATCTCTTGATTGATTCAATACAAAATCATTGTTATTAATATTAAGTTGTAAAATTGTTTGAGCAAATGATAATCCATCTTGATTTTTATTTAAATAATCTGCTTCTGAATCCAATACGGCATTTTTAAAAATTTTTCTAAAAGACAACTCTCTTTCTTCAGGTATGGGCCTCACGAATCTCGATATTTGTTGTTTTGTACATTGAGATAATAATAAAAATCCTATGTTACACTCTTGTTCAAATTTTACATTTTTTTCATTTAATCCAAAATTTGGATAGTATTCTAGTTTTGTTTTGGTTTTCACCATAGGATTAATATGATTTGCGAAAATTTTTAAAATATTTGTTTTATCGTTTAAAATTAAAAACTCAACAAGACTCTGTCCATCGAGCCTCTCTAATTTTTGATGATTCATCACATGCAACAAATCATTTTCACTTTTTTGTTTCAATTGTGATAAATAATTGATTAAAAAATCATCATCTTTAGTTTTAATATATAAGTTAATTATTTTTTCGTTGTCATTCATATTTTTCCTTAGTTATCAAACCATAAAACATTTTCAAAAAGCTCTGAAACATTCATAGATATATTGTTTTTTTTCAAATCAATAATTTCTTGAATACTGGTTGTATCTTGATTGAATATTTGATCAAAATAATCATACTTTTGAAGGAATTTTTTTGCCTCATGTTCATCTTTGAATCTCATGCGTAAATGACCATCATCACCACCAAAGAAAAACAATTGAAAAGGATGAGAATCAATGAACTCTTGTAGATCTTTTGCAACAATGCTTTTTTCTAATAAATATTGCTCCGCATCAAATAATCTGGTATGACTTGATAAAGATTTGAAAATAGGACTAACTCTGTCAATTTTTACATCATGTTCAATATCATACTCTCCTTTGACTATAAATCTTGTCTCTACATTTTCAATTGGACAACTGTAATAACAATGATTAAATTTTAATTTTAATGCATCAATTTGTTCATAACTTAAAGCAGGTATGATATCAAAAAAGTCATATTCATTTGACAATAAATGCATATAATATGGTTTTAATTGATTAAATAAGTTTTTTTTATCATCCCCTAAGGTTGAATTTAATATTTTATTTTCAATTTTTAATTGTATAGATTTTTGTTGTTGTCTGTTAAGTTTCATGATTTTTTTAATTTATTATTATTTTAAACAAATTTTTCACATAGTCAACTTCGTTTTATTTCATATAAACTGAAAATTCACTTGCAAAATAATTTTTTTATTATAAATTCTAATCATGAAAAAATATATCGTTGGTAGTTTTATTTTATCTTTAGCATGTTTTTCTCATGCAACAGGAACAGTCACTTGTGAATACACCTGGAATTTATCTGGAAAAAAATTCTATCAACATTTTGATGTTGGACAACTTAAGGAAAAATTGATTATCAACCGTTTTACAAAAGAGATTTACATATTTGCTTATACTGAGCCAAGTTTTTTTGCAAAAGCAGTAGGTTTTAACCGAGTCAAAAAAGAAGTTTGGCTAGAATATTCTAACAGCACCATTCGTTTTATAAAAAGAAAAGACTTTGATTTTAATAAAAACATAGAAATTGAATATATACAAAAAAATAATGTTATTGAAAAATATCAAAATAACAAAATTGTGTATGAAGGAGATTTTGCTCCCAATAATAAAATCAATTCTCTACCTTATATTGATCCCTCCATTCTCATTCACTTGCCCTTTATTAATATCATCACCAATGTCGATATATCACATGATATCAATATCATGGGAAACAATAAAATTTATCCATTAACATATTTTCCTATGAATGGACGTGTTGTTTTAAAATCCAATAATAGCGAAGGTGAAATTCTATTTGGATTAGATAGGCAAACGTATAAATATAATTATAACACTGAAAGAGCTAATATTTCAGGAGTTTTAACTCAACATTCTTGCACATGACTGAATTAAACGTTATTTCATATGCTTTTTATGGTTCTTTTTAGATTCCCATGTTGCAATAATTTTTGTCATTTTTAAATATGTTTCTAAATCAATTCCGTTATCTTCATTGACCAGTATAATATTTTCTAAATCACAATTAACCAAACTATATCCACTTCCATGATCATCAATAATCAAATAATTATCCACTTCATTTCTATTTAACCATTCAGTAATTTCTTCCAATCTGTTTTTTTCAGGTAAAAAACTTCTCCAATCTTCATGAATTGGAATATCAAAATTATTTTTATTCAATAGTTTTTCTATGATATCTTTATCATTAAATCCTGCCCACGAACTACTGATGACTAAATCAAATGGTGTCAAATTATACAATCTATGAATCATGTTGACTGCTACAGGGTCCATTTTCCAATATTCAAAAAATGGATGAATACCCATTGATTCACAAACCTCTTTCCCTTGAGGATAAATATTTTCTTCCAAAAATAATGCTCTATTTGGAAACATGGGGCCATCGAAATCTAAAAATAATATATTTTTCATAAGTTCATTTTATCTCATGAATTGTAATATGTCAAAAATTTTATACAATAAAACAATAATTTTTTTTCAACATAAAAAGATTATCATTTCAAAAAATTAAATTTTATAATTGTTGATTGTATATAATAAAAATCATAAACTTGTTAAATATAATTTTATTGCACTTTCATCAGATTATTTATTATCTCATTCTTAGAATCGGTCATAATTTTTGAGTAAGTAATTGATAGATTGAAAATGTAATTCATTAATCAAATCCCAAACTTTATACTTCATTCTACTCAAAGCTTTTTTCATTTTTTGCTTATTATGACCTTTAGTTTTGGATATCTTGGAAATCAAATAGTATTTTAAATTTATATCTTTGTAAACAGTAATAATTAAATTTTTACTAACTAACTGTTACTTAACCCTCTATTCATAAAAAAAATTCACAAAAATTATAATTTTTTAATAACATCTATTCCATTTTCATTGACTTGAAAAATACTCAATCTTTTTTCATTTTTTGCGCCCTCCATATCATCGTGACCAATAAACCATTTATTATTTTCTAGTTTACAAATTTTTTTCTTTCCTTGAATATTTCTCAGATAAAATTCAACTTTAATATTTTTTTCTATATTTCCTAAAAGTTCATCTTTTGTTTTTAAATCAAATTTTTTATTCACATTCCATGCAATAAACAAAGTTTTAGATTGAGCACATGCTGTAATTCTATGATGTGCTGAATGATGTCTTAAAATAAAATGACCAAAACTATTATGGACATGTTTGAATTTATTCTTTCTAAAAATTTCTTCATCATAACTCCCCTTCAAAATAATTGAAATATATGAAAAAGGATGAGTGTGATAAAAATCAGTTTTATCAGCTTGTTTAATATGATGAATACGAATGTGTAATTTTCCTATTTTCAAAATAGAAAATCTCTCTAAATATCCTTTGATAGATGTGTAGTTTTTTAAAAATATCATATGATAAAACAATAAAAAGAAGTAAAAATTTTATATTTTAAATAAAAAAAAGCTCAAAAGAGCTTTTTTTTTCATTTTTTTTATACCATCAACTTATTGAAACTGCGTTGATGATACCTACTGATAGCGAAATGGTTGCAATAAAAACACCGCAAGCCATATTACCTGATTCAATGGCCTCTTTCACATTAGGGAGCACAAACTTTTTAATGACTTGGAAGATAGATAGCTGTACCACTAAAGCAATTGCTGACCAAATTGCCATATCACTCAAAAGATGGGTATGGAAAACGACACTGGCAACTGGCAGTACAAAACCAATGACAGCACCAAATAAACTGATAGACGCAGCGATATTTCCCTGTTTGATAAGAGCAATTTCATCATAAGGTGTTACTTTGATATAGAGTTTTGAAAAAACAAAAAGATACATCAAACCAAGAAAGAAAAATTGCATAAAACCCCAGGTTCCATTCATAATTTCTGTTAAGTTCATGAGATTCTCCAATTGATTAATATGTCATTATAACTGAATTTATTAGAATATCAATATCAAAAAAACAACAAAAAATGTAAAATTACAACATTTTATTTTATTTTTTGCTATAATCAATAACTTATCGGAGTTTTTATGAATCTATATTGTTTGGTGATTGCAAGAAGCACTCAAAAAGATATTGTCTTGATTGAAAAACAAAAACCAAGTTGGCAAAAAGATAAATTAAATTTTGTTGGAGGAAAACTAGAATTCGGAGAAAGCTATCAAGAATGTGCTCAACGAGAATTTTATGAAGAAACTGGTGTACATTTAAAGATAAATGAGTTTCAATTATTAGCAAAAGTCCAAAGAAAAGATATGTTCTATATGGAAGTTTTTCAGGTTGAGTCAGATTTAGTTTTACAAGCTAAAACAATGGAGGAAGAAAAAATTATTATCATGAAAGAAAATGAATTTCTTAGACTTAGAAATCATCAAATGATTGAAAATCTTCATTGGTTATATGGTATGGCTTTTGATGGTTATACCAAAGTAGCAGAAATTGAATATGATTAAAAAGGAAAAAAATGACTATTTATGTAGATGAACTGGTTGACTATGGTTGGATCATGAGAGGCAGAAGAGTAGCAAGCTGCCATATGTTTTCTTCAGAGGTAGACCTCACATCATTGCACGAAATGGCTTTAGCCATTGGTATGAAAAGGCAATGGTTTCAAGAGCATAAAATTGCTCCACACTATGATCTGGTGCAATCAAGGAGAGATTTAGCCATTTCTTTAGGAGTAATTCCAGTCACACGAAGACAAGCCAGTGAAATCTGGAAACTTCGTAGAGAAAAATTGACATCATTATAATCATAACTAGCTTTTTTGCTAACGTGTGAATAAAAAATTCCGTTGAGCTTTTTTTTTTAATATTAAACCTTTTTTTTATTGATTTTTAGTTGATTATTCTCTAAATTATCATTTAATTTTAAATCATCCAGAATTTGGTTATTTTCTTTTTTTGCTTTTTCTATGAAATTAAATTGTTGCCAGAATTTAAAATCTTTTTGTGATAAAAAATCTTCATCAGACATTTTTTGAAGTAATTGTTTATATTTTAATAATTCTTTATTATTAAAATATATATTTTTACAAATTTTAGGAAAATACCCTAAAGAATTTATCAAGGTATATTCACATAATAAATCACCCTGAATCATTTCTGGACAATATTTTAATGATGTTATTTGATTATAAGAGCAGTTAAAATCTCCTATCACAATCTTATTGCAATAAACTAGTGATTTCAATTGATTACTATCACAAAAAAAATCTCCTCCAATATTTCCTGGACAATATTCCAATGATGTTATTTGATTATGAGAGCAATGAAAATTTTTACCAATGTATTACTTTAATGATTTCAACTGATTAGAATCACAATAAAAACTTCCAACAATTTTCTCAGGGTAATAAATTAAGGATTTCAATTGATTATTATGACAATTAAAATTTCCTTCAATATTTTCAGGACAACCTTTTAATGAGGTTAAGACATTATTAGCACAAGAAAAATCATTTCCAATATTCTCAGGACTATCTTCTAATGTATTTAAAAAGTTATCAGAACAATCAAAAGATTTTTTAATAATCGTAGGAGAATACTTTAATGATTTTAGCCTATTATTTGAACAATTAAAGGAACCATCTAAGACACAAGGACATCCTTTTAATGACTTCATCTTATTAATAGATAAATCAAAATCACCTAAAACATGATAAAATTGAAATGGAATTTCTTTTAACTGTTGATCATAAATATCAATGTTTCCTTTAATATTAACAATATAATGATGCTCCTTTTTTTTAAAATTTTCAAAATAATCAGCTTCCAAATTATCTCTTTTAATTATTTCTTCTAATAAATTTTGATTGATTTCATCATGAATATTAATCAACTCATAATAATTTTTTTCTATATTTTGTTGATAACAATGATCATATTTTTTTAATCAATTCAATATTTCATCTTTCGTCTTTAATATCATTTTTAACTTTATCGTATTTTTATTTTTTTAATAAAATGATTCTCATAATGAATAAAAAGCTCATTTTCTGTTTTTGGTTTTCTATGAACATCTTTTCTAGAAAAACCAAGGGTCATATGGTAATCTTGTGATGGTATATCATATTTATTTCTATATTCTTGAATAACATCATTTAAATTATCATCTATTTTAAGCACTTCAAAAATTGAAATATCTTTTTCATTAAATTGACAACCTATTCCAATGGGCTTTATGAATTCCTGTGAAATCAATAAAGTAGAGTGAATATCTTGTAACAAAGAGTTTTGATCTTCTTGGGTTAATTTATTCCAAAATGCTACATTCATGACTGTCACATGATATGTGTCATTATCTCTATTTTTTTGATTTTGCATATAATCTATTACATTGATTTTTTCTATTAAATCATCAGGACATTTTTTTTCCTTCAATTTTTTTTTAATCTCTTGAATATGATGTGACAAAATACGTTCATAATCAATATCAATATCACTGACTTGAAACGCAAGATATCTTTGATTTGCCTTATCTTCTTTAATTTGTATGGAATAAAACATTTTAAATACTCACTGATTTATTAATCGCTTGATAAACATCTTTTCTTTCATTTGAGAAAAATCCAAATCCAATCATTTCTTCATGAATCTGAGATAAATTAATTTTAATATCATTTTTATTTGCAATATCATCATACTCTTTTTCTGTTAGTTTTTCACCAAAAGAAGATAAAATATCGTAAATTTGATTCATTTGCTTGAATAAAAGAATGTGAGATATTTGATTGATTGATGTAAAGTAGTCTAATACTTTTTTTGGACTGTCTGATAGATTATTAACTAAATCTGCTTGCATTTGAGATAACTCCAGAGCGTCTTTTTTAAACAATGGATCAGAAAAAATTTCAGGACAACTTAATCCAAATGAATGATCTGCTCTTAAGCACATACTCACTAATAATTCTTGACTTTTCTCGTACATAAAATTCCTTTTTGGTTTTAAAAATTATATAAGAACACACTTGAAAGTCAAATCAACACCTTATCAAAAAATAAAGCAATTACTTTTTGATGCAATTGAAAAGCGTCGTTTTCAATATTCAACCCATCAATCAAGAACCCAGCAGTTTCTCTTTGCGTTTCCACACTATTTTGTAAAATTTTGCTCGTTTGATTAATAACATCAGGTGTCAATTCATTTGTAATTATAACAATCAAATTCCGATTATTAGGAGTCAATTCAAATAGGTTAAAAGATTCCTCTTCAATGATGAGACATGTTTATTCTCTGACACCACCTGTTTCAACTCTCTATAGCTTATTGACCAATCCTCTAGGTAAAGCAAAATGATTTATTTTAGGCTCTATGCCTCTTTTTACATTAAATTTTGCAACCTCTGCGCAATCAATCCTTGTTCTTAGTTTCATATTCTTTGATTTCAATAAATGGCATAATAGCTACCGCAACAGATGTTGGATTTTCATAAATTTTATCTTTTTACTATTGATAATTCATTATCAATTTTTCTTTATAAAATCAAACTTTATTAAGACTATCTTGAAATAACATTAATAAATAGATATTGATGTTCATGGATTCTGTTTTAAAAAATATTTAGAAATTATAACAGACAAAAAAGAAGCTGCATTGATGAAAGAGCAAATTGTTCATGAAAAAAAACTTATGGAACAAGTGAGTAAAAATTGTTTAAGAAATGTTTTTTATGATATTTATTTCCAAGAGAATAAATAAGAATAAAATCAAATTTTTAAAACATGTAGGAAAAGAAAATTGAAATTGAATCCAGATACTCGTATTAATAAATAAACGTAAATCACCGCCAGGGCAGCTTTTTCGATTTTGATTAGGTAAATAAGAAGAAATTTTATTTCATTGAACGTTAGTGATTTCGTGCCCTCTGATGGTAGTCATGATTTTTCCTTTTTTTGATAAATAATTATAACACGCTCTAGACGATTCACTTTTTGTTTGATTTTTAAATTGATTTTTTTATTTTATAAATTATAATGAATGATAAAATGAAAATATCATGAAAAATAAAACTGAAATTAAAGAATATATTTTTAAAAAAATTGAAGGTAAACTTAAAAATGAAAATATAAATCCAGAATTTGAGATTTTTTATTTAAAATTATTTCAATCAACACCTTATGAATTTGATGTGAATAAACCAAGCGTTACCGAAGATTTTTATCAATTATTAGATTTAGTGGAAGATATCTTATTGGATAAATCAAAATCTTATCATGTTAAATCTCTACAAAAAATTCTTATAGATAAAAAACTACCTAAATTTAGTTTGATTCATTTTAATCCATCTGATAATCCTCATCAAATTTTAAAAGATTTTTCAACCCATCATACATTTTTTGAAAAATACATAAAATTATTTCATATTGAAAAAAAATCAGATTCATTTGAAGATAATTTAGCTTTTTTATCACAATTTTTTAACATAATTGAATTAAAAAATAAAACCTTTTCTATTGATCCTCAATCTCGATTTATTAATTTAGCCAATTTTGATAATATTCCCCATTTTCAAAAAAAAGTAGCTTTAGATTTGGAAGAAATATCACATAAAATGTATAAAAAAGAAATGAAAATGGAAGATATTTTTGAATATGTTCAACTCTTATCTAATAAAGATTGTTTAAATTTTATCATGCAATTTCCTTTTGTATTAGTTGAACAAAAATACAGTGATATGGCTCAGATCAAATTAAAAAATTACTTTACAGATTATTTTAAGACTGATAACTTTGATAATGTCAAAAATGTTTTAGAATTTTTTGGAAATCAATCATTGATAAATTCTTATTTATCTGAAAATAATCAAAAGAAAAAAGAAAATTTATTATCTAAATTATTGCAAGAATATAAATTTGAAAGTTTCTTTGAAATAGAAAAATTAGATACAAACAAAGAAATGAATCATTTCATTGATGGCCTAAGAAACGCTTCTTCTTTTTTACAGGAGAAATTCACACAAGAGTCTGATGTTAAAAAGTATTTTTTACCTGTTCATTTTTCTTATTTATTTAAAAATAATCAAACATATAGTAATAAAGATATGGTATTGTTCAGAGAAAAAATAAATTATTTGAGTAACAGAGCAAAATCAAGTTATTCATATTTTCATACATCAATTCCAGCAGATTCCAAATTAGTGAAAATACTTTTTCAAAAAGAAATGCTTGAAAAACAAGATTTTTATCCTGAATTTTTCAACTTCATTTTTTCATCTGAAATTCAAGAAGTAGGGGCATCCCATATCTTAAAAGAACATAAAAATTATCAATTATTAAAAGAATTTTTGTTAGATTCATTTGATAAAATAGATTATTCAGCATTCTCAAATTTTATTTGTAATTACTCTTTACCAATAAAGGAAAAAATTAATCTTATATTGAATCTGCATGATTCTTCTCATCAAAAATATCTTTTAGAACAATCCAATATATTCTCTGCTTTAGAAATTGAACAATTAAAAAATACAACCTACTTTTCAGATTATCGTCAATATTTATTCAATAAAATAGACGATAAAACAATTAATTATTCAGAATTACATAATTTATCTCTTATTTTTTGTCATTCAAGTCTTGAACAAAAAAATGAAATATTTTTGAAATTGAAAGATAAACACACCATAACTATTGAAAAAAAATTTGCGTTGTCTGTCAATAATCCAGAGCATTTACTTGTTATTTCCAATCCCCAAATAATTATTCAGCAGAAAACCTCTCAATTTAACTTAGGTGTCAGAGCCAAGAAAAAAATTGATGAGTTTTTATTTTTCGCTCATCATCATCTGAACCGAGATATATTTATAGACATGCTTAATAATTGTTATAGTTCTTATAAAATACCAGAGGTTTTCAATGTATTTATAACTCAAGATAAATACAGAAGAAACGAAAAGGCTCTTCTGCAAGATTATAATTTTTGCTTAAGCTTGATTAAAGAATCTAAAAATGATCCTTTAATATCCAAAATACCTGATAGTGTTTATACACAAAAATCATTTATTAAAGAGATTATTTATTTGAAAGATATTTTTCAATTAAACATGACATATTTACCAGACCCTTTAAAAAAAATCATTGACTCTTTACCAGCAGAGAATCGATTAGATTCTTTTAAAAATTTCATTGAGTTATCTGATATTATCAATAATATAGATAAATCTCCTGATTTGTTGAGAAAAAAACCTAAGATATGAATCAAATAGATAAAATTAAAATATATTTTTCTACAAACAATACTCTTTCAGATGATGATAGACAGTATTTTGATGATTTCTTTTCTTTTCTATTTTCAAAAAATCCTGTAGAATTTGATTCTGATCATCCAGACAACCATTCAGAATTAAAAGAAAGAGTCCATCTTATCAGAAATATTTTATCTTCAAATGATGATGATATGAATTTAAAAGTATTAAAAAAATTCATCAATGAAAATCAACCACCTAAAATTCACATTATTTCATCAAAATCTCATTTACCTATTGATATTTTAAACGATATGTCTAAACATGATACTGTCATCAAAGATATTTATGAAATTTATCAAATAAAAACTGACCAATTAAAAAATCAAGATCTTTTATCTCGTTTTTTCAAAATATCTAGTTCATCTGAATTTGATTTGACAACTTCTAAAATTAATTTTGATCATATCGAGCCATATCTTTTAAAAAAAGACCTTTCTTTTGAAGAAATAATCTCTCGAATTGACCATGATAATATCCTTGACTTAAAACAACATATATTAAATCATTCAGATGAACTGATTTTTTCTTTATGTGTTGATCATCATTACTTTTTATATCAAGATAAAGATATCTGTGAACGAGCCTCTTCTTGGTTTGAAAATTTTGTTTTTTCAGATATGTTGAAAAAAAATAATTCATATAATCATGATTTTTTTGTTCATATATTAACTGATGACATCAAGTATTTAAAAGAAATTAAAAGTTATTATCTTGGCGAAATTTCTTTTAAACAATTATGTCAAAAACTTGATGTTTCTTATGAAGATGAATTAACACAGTCTATTGAAACACTTAACAGAGAGATTAACAATTTATATATTTTGCCAAAATATACTCAAGCAATTCAATATAACGATATTAAAAATATTGATTCTAAGCATATTGAAACCACTTTAAAGAATATCGAGAAAATAGAATCATATTTTCATCATAAGACAAAAATGTATCAAATACTCAATGAGCCATTTAACGGTCTTTATGAATCAGATTATCCATATTTTATGAATTATTTTTTTTCAAAAAAAATTGAATATAATAATCGAGATATTTTATTAATTAAAAATTATGAGCTTTTTTTAACTAAAAATAACCATGATGGTCATTTTAATTTATATCATGAAACAGTACATCCTTTCACATCCATACAATTTACTTTCAATAAAAATGTTCACTTTGATGTTGATAATGAGAATGATATTAATAAATTATGTTTGTTTTTCTCAGGACAAATTAAACATCATCAATCATTTAACGAAGATAACTTAGTTCATTTTTTTAAAAAAAACTCCAATCATATTCCTGATGATATTTTTAAAAATATTTGGAGTTATATTTCTGTTTCTACAAAAAATAAATTAGCTGAAATTGATTTTGATATTTTTTATCAAGATACTTTGTTTTTTCATCATCTCAATAAGTTAAATTTTAGAGGAATTCAAGAATATCATAAAAAATATTTTGGTCATTTAATGAATAAAGATATTTTAAATAAAGAAGAAATTTACAATCTATCTTATTTTTTTTCTTTTCCTCATCAATTTCCACAAGTTGAAAATATTCAAGAAAAAATTATCCAATATTCCAAATCAAAAGACTATAAACTCAGTGTTTATGAAGAATGTCATGATTCTGTTTTTAATTATCCAATCAATATAATCGATTCTCCTTTGATTTTTTTATTAGAAATGGCTAAAAATTCTTTGAATATTGAAGATAGAATTTTTGAATGTTTTGAATACATGAACACAGATGATTTTCAAAATTTATTAACAACATTATCAAAAAACGTTAAATTTAAAAATCCTGTCATTTTTCAAAAAATTTTTTCAAATGATCATTTGAAAAATGTAGATTCCTGCATTAAAGCACTTCAAGAGAAACAAAGGTCTAAAATATCTCAAATACCATTAGATTTTTTTCTTTATAAAGATGTATTTAGAGAAGCCATCAAAATTGTTCAAAGTAAAAGCAATTGTCAGTCAGCCATACCCAAAAAAATTCTTCAAATAATCGATTCATTACCTAAAGAAAACACATTAAAATCTTTTGAAAATTTTATACAGTTATCTGATGTCATGCATCATTTACCTCATCATGATAAAATTGATTAAAAAAAATATTATAAAAAATTATAAAAACAAAATCAGTTATTCCCCCTAAAACTATGTATTGATTTTATTAGAAGTATACCAAGCCAATAAAAAACTATGTATAAATATGAATCTATACATAGTTTTTATTTTTCATTAAGTCTTTGATTTAATTAATTTTTCTATAATTTTTTTACATAATATGTATTTTTTGGGCATAAGACAATCAGTGGCCTTTATTTATTACTTAATATCCAGTGGTACTGCTGTGATACTGTTATTAGGTGTGCCACCTAACCCATCTCTTGAACTAGTCAGATAAAGCAAAACATTTCTTTTTTCATCAAGCATACGAGTTACTTTTAAAGATTTAAAAACAGGTGATAAATTCTTTGAAAAAACATCTTCTGAAGCCACTAACTTTTTAATTACTTTAACTTCTTTTGCCACTTGCCTGCAAGCAATTGAAGCTCTTGAACTATCTTCACTAAGACCTACAGCACCACTCCAACCACCTTTTTCTGGAATGGATATATAGCATGTCACGCCTTTCACAGCAGGATCATCAAAGCTTAAAACCTCAATTTTATCATTTGGTGAAAACATATTGAAACTAGTATCGACTTGACCAATTGTTGAGACTTTATTGCTTTTGAATACCTGATAGCCTAAAACTACCAATCCAATACTAAAAGCAACAATAAAAGCAGTAATTACAATTTTTTTCATATTTATTCCTTTATGATTTATACAATATAGCCACAAAAATAGCAATCATAGAAAAATTGATGAACGTTAATTTTTTTTTATTTTATTGACCACACACAATACCGTTTCCATAATGATTTCTAATTTGCTCTTTTGTATATGAGTTGAATAAATAGCCTTCAACACATATGAGATATTTATTTTCTTGGCTTTGAACCTGAACAGAATTTATCTGAGGATTTTGGTAATTTTTATAAGCAGGAATCGCAATAGCTCCTAAAATTCCAATCATTGCAATAACAATCATCAATTCAACAAGTGTAAAACCTTTTTGATTTTTCATACTTAACTCCTTCAGAATATAAATAATTTTTTAGCTTCATGAATTTTTAATAATTCAACTCATCTTTTTTTATTTTATGATCTCTTACCCATTATATAGTCATTCTAATAGATTATTATGTTTGATAATTTTTAATTTTTTTCGGTTAAATTGTTTTTAATAAACTATTTAATTTATATTATAACACAAAAAAAAATTTTGTCATGTTGTTTTTTTTCAATAGAAAAAAGTATATTCACATGCTACAATCATCTTTTCTCAAGTCAAGGAGTAATCATGGGCTCTTGCTATAAATCACAACAATTTCCTGTATCTTCTGAAAAAGAATTGATGGAGGCATTTCGTATTCATCAGAAAGATCTTGTTGATTATTATGGAAATGATCCTTACTCTGGTCAATTGACTAAGTGTGGATTGAAAGTATGCAATATTTCTTTCAAAACATCTTCTGAAGCAAATGACTATATTTCTGAGCGTACAAATAAATATGGTGACGCTTATGCTGTTAAAGTAGGAGACTTCTCAAAAGCGTATCCTCAAACCAAAAAAGAGATTGATACTTTTGCCAAACTCAAAGAAGTTCAAAAACAAATTGTTGATTTTGATAAAGATTTAGTCATTCGAGTAAAATCTTCAAAAAGCTTATTCAAAGGTTGCACACATTGTGGATCTAAAGTTGCTGTTAAATTTATTCAAAATACTCATTGTCCAGTCTGTAACCGTGAATTGATCAAAACACAGACAGATCATAAAAAAATAACATCACTTTTTCAAAAAGAAAATTCTTTAAAAGAAGAAATTAAAGCACAAAAAGAAAAATATAAAAATGTTGTAGCATATTGGTTAGTTGGCGGTTGGGCAGCTGAATAAAGATAAAAAAATGATTCATTTTGAAATTGTAGAGAAGTTTTTTGAACGTCAATTCTTTCAGTATTATATGGAAATAGATGTTGTATTTATTGAACAAAAAGAGCATATTTCTGTGTTGCTTTACACAACAGATTATGATACAATTATTCCTGTCGTATTATCTATCACAGATAATTTTGAATGCACCATTTCTGATGAATTGATTGAGTTTACTATTCCTTTGGAGCTATCATGAAACCTATGCACGCTAAAATCACGCGAGTCAAACGTTGTCCTTGCTGCGTGAGCAAATATGCTCGCACCACTCAAAACGATGGTAAAAGCTCTACGCGACAATTTGAGAAGAAAGAAATTCTTTCTTTTTTGAAAAACATCAATGGCTAAAAACGTATATGTTTATTCAAGAGGAGAATTTAATGCTTTATCTGAAGAATTTCTAATCGATAAAGCAATTATTCGTATTCATAACATTAAAGACAAAAATTGGTATCCTGAGAGAGAAACAAATCGCTTAATCTTATTTTTTGAAGATATTAAATTATCTGATTTTTCTTTCAAAGAAAAAATTTATTATCATTTATCAAAAAAAATAAAAATAAAGATTTTGTTATTCATTGTGAATATGGCAAAAGTCGTAGTGTAGCAATTTCTTATTTTTTGATGAAACATTTTGATTTTTCTGTGATGAATAAATCTCATCAAGAATTAAAAAAACACAATGATTTTGTTTATCAAAAACTGCTTGGACAAATTGATTGATTTATCTTTTTTTTAATTTATAATGATTGTTATTTTTAAGGATAATTTATGTCAACAAGAAGTTCAATTTCTATGATAAGTTTAGATGGTAGTGTAAGACAAATTTATTGTCACAGTGATGGTTATTTGTCTTATAATGGTGTTTGCCTTTATACATATTATTCATCATCTGAATTAGTCGATGAAATGATGAAACTTGGCGATGCTTCTAGTATTGATAAATTTTTATCTCCTCATTCCGATACACATCATTTTGATCATAGAGAAGAAAATATTTCTACTTTTTATAAAAGAGATAGAAAAGAAACAGATGTAGATTGTTTGCATTTTTCTAATTTGAATGAATTCTTGAGTAAAGGTAATTTTCAAGGATATGATTATGTTTTTAAAGAAAAAAATCAAAAATGGTATTTATTGGAAAAAAATAAATTCAAAGTTCTTAAAACATTATTGAAAAAAATTCCACATGATAAAATTTATCATCATTTTCGTCATGATTTTATTGCTCTTGAAGAATATAAATCGATTGTTCAACATGTAGATGTGCAAGATACTGTCTCCAAGACTCCATTAAAACTTTAATACTTTATCTTAATTTTATCATCTTATCTTTTATAACAAAATCATTAAGAATTTTTTAAGTAATATACATTACATTAAAAGTACTTATAAAAGGCTTTTTATGAAAAAAATAATACTTTCTTTAGTTTCCATAGCTTCACTTCAGGCTTTTGCCGCAGATCCCATTGTTGGAAAAAATATTTATATGACATCTCCTCCGATACCATGCGCCACCTGTCATGGAACTGATATATCGAAAAATACCGCCAATATTTTAAAAGGTAAAAGCTCTGTTGTCATATCAAGTGCTATTGCCAGCAATAAAGGAAATATGGGCATGTATGCTAGCAGTTTGACAACTGCTCAAATTGATGATATTGCTGCATATATTATCAATCCAAACGGTACAGTTGCTAATCCTTCAATCTCTTTATCTTCTAATGTTGTTAATTTTCCAGCCACTGAAGTCAATAAAGCCTCATCTATTCAAAGTATTGTCGTTTCTAATACTGGTACAGCTAATTTGGTGATTTCAGGTCTTTTTCTAGCAGGATTTGACTCAAATGATTTCATTTTATCTGGCAGTTGTAATGCGAACACATCAATTATTCCAAAAAACAGTTGCTCCATTGGTATTGTTTTTAACTCTAAAACAGTAGGCTCCAAATCTGCCTCACTAACCATTGCAAATAACACAGACCATTCTCAGACAGTTAATCTATCTGCAACCGCAATTTCTACTCCTATTATTACACCAATTCAAAATCCTATACCGAGCCCTAAGCCAATTATAAAACCGCCTATATCAGGCCCAATACTCGTTCCTAAGGATCATCCAGCAGTGAGAAACGAGCGTGAATATCAGCATAAAAACGAAAGATTTGAGAGAAATGACCGAGATGTTGAAAAAAACAAAAATTGCAATAAGAAAGATTGCAATCAAGATGATGACCATAGATTCAAATAAATGTTTATTTCAAAGTCATGTTGTTAAAACATGACTTTTTTTGATAAATTCATCAATTTGATTGATCTTCATATCATTTTTAGAAATATAGTTTAGATTAACCAAGTCATTCCATAATTTTTCATTGTTGTCTATCATGATATGTGTTGTCATGGATTTCTTGGCAGGCGTATGATGAATAATCTTGCCATAAAAGCTTTTACAAAAAAATTGATACTCTCTGGTATCTAAAATAAATGAATGCCAGAGTTCATCAACATATTGTGATTCCATAATAACTGGTATTTTTTTATATTTGTTTAACAAACACATCATAAAAAATATTTTTAGATTTTTGATAATTAATTCAATGTCTGCAATATTTTGTATTTGTGTTTTTTCTAAAAAATCCATCAAAATATGATTTGGAATAATGTACTCATTAATTTTTTGGAGCTTTCTTTTCAAGAACATCAATCTCCTCCTCCGCAACTTGAACAACTGGAGCTTGAGCAATTTGAACTAGGAGCACTGCTGCAACTAGATGCCGCCTCAGATACAACAGAAGAAATATCAGTAATTCCTGTTAAAAGTCCATCCATTAATCCATCACTTGCTGAAATGATTAAAATATCGGAAAAACTTGAATCATTAAGATTTTGTGAATTCATATTTTTAGTATTTTTTTCTCTCAATGCTTTCGTAAAATTTTCTCCTGATTGTTTAACCATATCTGGCGTTATTTTTTTTATTCTTAATGCGTCATTTATTTTTGTTTTATCCTGTAATCTTAAAATTGTATCGTAATTTTTTCTAAGTGTATGATAATTTTTTTCTATGACCATTTTATTTTTTTGTTCATTTTCATTTAATTTATTCAAAAAATTTAATTGTTGAAGCAATTTTTCATTTTTTTCAATATATTCAGTCAACTCATTACCATATGTTTCATTAAATTGTGGGAAAATTAAATGATTTTCTAATTTTTTAATGGTTTTTTCTTGAATATGATTTTCAATTTTTTCTGGTGTATCCGTATTTTCAAATAAGGAAATAAAAGATAGATATTCATCATTTTTTTTCTTCATATCTGAAATTTTTCTTTTTTGATTATCTATATCAATCTGAATAATCTCTTTATTCAAACGTTTAATCTCTAATATCATCTTATTTTTTTCAGATTTTATTTCAGAAAAATCTTCATCATATTGCATAGATTTATTGATGGCAGAAAAATTTTCCATGAAAAACAATTCTAATGATGGTATGAATGTTTCTTTATCATAATGTTTTTTTAGTTGCTTTTCTATTTTTAAAAAATTAACATATTCTGGCTCATTGTTAAATAAATTTTTAATTTTATTCATCAATCCCTTTTTATTCTTTTCATATAATTTAATTTTTTCTTCTAATAAATTCCAATTTTCAGCATTTATATCATATGAAAAATTCTTTAATTGAGCATTATCAATGATCTTATTATAAATTAATCGTTGTGCATTATTGGAAGAAATCTTAGAATATAAATCTTTTTCATTTTTATCATATTTATTTAATTTTTTTTCATGCTCTCTCAATTTTTTTTGTAAAACAGCTATTTTTTCTATATTTTCTGAATATTTTTTTTGAATAGCTTGCAAAGTAATATCCATCTCTATTTGATTTTTTTTAGTCTCTTCTAAGTTTGATTTTTCTAAATTAAAATCATTTAAAAAATTATCAAATTCTTTCTGGTAGTTTGGATAAAAGTCTATCAAATATTTTTTATTTTCTTTTAAATAAATGAACTTTTTAACGCTTTTTACATGATTTTCTATCTCCATTTCTGTTTTTTTTATTTTATTTTTGATATGATTCATACCCAATATATAATCATCAAAACTTATTTTTGTTTTTTTTAAACCTTCGTTTGCTTGGTATTTTAAATCGTTGACTAAACTCATTTTGCTCTCCTTTCATTAATTTTATCATTGAAAATTTTGATGTCAAAAAAAAAAGATCAGCAATTGCTGATCTTTTTTATACATTTTTGATAATTTTTTTATTCATATCATCATATTATATTTTTTTTAATAAAAATCAAGTTTAAAAATAAAAATTTTACAAGTCATAGAAATCTTTTTTAGCTATAAACTCTTTAGGCTTTTCCATCAGCTTTTTTGTCTGGTCTTCAATGGATTTTTGAACAATGTCTTTTAAATCCTGCTCAAATTTAAAAAATTGGTCAATGAAAATATCTTTTGCAGTCTTACCTTCTTTAATGACCACAGATACTGCATGAGCCTTAGGAATTGAAAAATAAGCGTCTACACTATATGGAATATCTTTGCTTAAAATTTTTTCAATTTTGAACTGATTGTCTATATTTAGCTTCATCATGTCAATTTGACTAATTTGATGTAAAATTGAGGATAAAGCATGTTTTGCTTTATTGGGAAATGAGGGATGATTCATCAACTCATCACTTTGTTCAGTAAATAAATTGATGCATGCTTGTCTATCTTTTGGTTGATATACTTTTTTTTCTTCTTGAAAAACTGACTTTAGCTTATCAAACATCATTTTCTCCAATGATAAAGCGGCAAATGCCGCTTTATATTAACAGTTTACACCAAAGTTTTCTGCAATTTCACCCAAACCAAAGTTGAAACCTTGTCCAACTGCAACAAATTTCCAATCGCTACCAGAGCGAACCAACTCACCAAAGATCATTGTGCCATCAGGACTTGCGTCTTCATCAAGGTCAAAAATGGCAATCTGACGACCTGTTTGTTGGTCAACCAGTCGGATAAAGGCTTCTTTGAGCATACCGAAATTTTGATTACGCTCAACATGCTCATGAATACTCACAGCAAACACAATCTTTTGTACATGAGCAGGTACTGAAGAAAGTTTAACATTCACAACCTCATCATCACCTTCGCCATCACCTGTGCGATTATCACCTTGATGTTGAACTGATCCACAAGTTGAATTCTTTTGATTATAGAAGATGAAATCTTCATCTGACGAAACTTTTCCATTTGACCCCAACAGAAAGACTGATGCGTCAAGGTCAAAATTGTTCTTCTTTTCCCAACCCAGACCAACCATCAGTTTTGAAAGACCAGGAGCTTCTTTTGCAAGACTAATTGAACCATTTTTCTTAAGATTAACCATTTTTTTCTCCAATTTGTTAAAGTAAAAGTATTATATGCTATATATGCTAAAAAGTCTGTTGTTATTTTGCACGTTGAATAACATATTTTTCATGAACTTCTTTGATAGCAGTCTGACGGGCCTCACCATCCTTCATACGATCCCAGTAGGTCAGATAAGCAAAAGCAATATCCACCTTCTTGTCAAATTCTTCTTGGCTGATGACGATTTTTTCCATTTTGTTTTGATTTTCTTGAGTCATTTTGATTTCCTTAAATTTCAATGATGAAGGATCTTAGTTGAGAATAACAAAATTCATTTTACGTGATTCTTGCCAGACCTTGGTCATGGTACGGAAAGCAGTAGGGCTCTTTCCACTGAGTAGCATTTTATAAACTTTTGGAAGACTCTTGCGCTCCATTGCATTGCGCTTATTACGCTTGATTTTAGAGCTATCGACTTTTGCAGGAGTTGCTTGAACTTGCTTTTGATTCTTTGCCATATTTCTTTCTCCAGTATGTAAGTTAAGGAGTTGATAAAAAGT
>JACCDV010389839.1_pt1 | contig 21274 bp, 17 predicted proteins | sample 7446131 | NCBI WGS metagenome assembly JACCDV01 (sample SAMN15323448, study PRJNA562643) | freshwater metagenome | isolation source: river surface water | place: USA:Blue River Watershed | collected 2017-08-17 | reverse complement strand
TACCACTGCCTGTGTGAGCATGGAGACCGACGACTTTGATAGCATGCTTTTTAACCAGTTTGTGCACATCACCTAATGAAGCAAGAGAAATACCAAACTTAGATTTTTTTCCAGCTGTTTGCACATAGTGATGGTGCCCACGCCCAGAACCAGGATCAAAGCGTAAGAAAATTTCCTTGCCTGCAAAAACACTCCCATGTTTTTCAAGTAAATAAAGATTATCAAGTGTGACTATACAGCCAAACCCTAGTGCTTGTTTATACTCTTTTAGAGGAGCAAAGTTTGGTGTGAACACAATGCGAGAAGGAGTGATTTCTGGAAAAAGTTTTTTTAAACAAAGAACTTCTCCCATAGAAACACAGTCAAAAGAAGAACCTTCTTCATAAAGTAAGTTCAAAATTTCATTGTTATGATTAGCTTTTATAGCATAGTTTATACGACTAACAGCTCGAAGTTGCTTTAAAGAAGAAAATCTTTGTTTGACAGTTTCTTTGTCATAAACATAGAGACAATCTTTTTCCTTCATGAGAAAACTTAAATCTCTAGATTTTTTGTACCACCAATAGGAACTATAAAAATTCTTAGGGAAATCTTCTTCTGGTTTATGATAAAGATCTTGCCAACTATCACCCAAAAGAGAATCCTTTGAAACGTTACCAAAACAAATAGTATGAAGCTCTTCTACAATCTTGTCAGCATCTTCTTCTGTGACTAAAAAAGAAAAGTTAAGATCACTGGAAGCTTGCGTCATAAGAAAACATTTTTTTTCTTTAAATGTTTTAAGAACAGAGCCAAGCTCTGGGAAAAATGTTTTAATTTTTTTTCCGACAAGGCTTATCATGGCACATGGGCCAATTTTTTTAGGAGAGCAAAACTTTGAAAGACAGATAAGAAGTTTTTCTAAAATATCTTCGTTTAAAGTGTTTGCTAAAACATCAAGAGTGACAGTTACATTGCTTTGTGAAGTAGCTACAAGATCAACAGAAAGTCCATATTTTTTAAAACTATGAAAGACATCAGATAGAAATCCAGACGCTTGCCACATGTCAACAGAGTCCATACTGATAATGTAAACTCCTTTTTTAGCAATCACAGCTTTCACTTTGAGAGGAGAGTTCTCAACACTGTGATTGATTAGAGTTCCTTGATATTCTGGTCTCTCTGTCCATTTTAGCTCAAGAGGGATGGAACTTTTTTTAAGAGGTTCCAAACATTTAGGGTGTAAAACTTTTGCTCCACAAAAAGAAATTTCTTGAGCTTCCTCATAGTCTAAATGTCCAAGAAGTCTAGCAGTAGGAATGTGTCTTGGGTTGCTTGTAAAAAGTCCTGGGACATCACTCCAAATTTCTATTTTAGCTGCTTTAATTTTAGATGCTATTAAAGCAGCAGATAAGTCAGATCCTCCCCTACCAAGAAGAACTGTTTCTCCTTTTTCATTGCTCCCAATAAAACCTTGGGTCAGAAAAATTTCTTCTGGTGAATAAGAAAGAATGCGACAAAAGCTTTCATCATAAGTACCATCACAAATAGCACTCAAATAACTTTGACACTCATTTTGCTCTGGACGAGAAGAAGATTTTAAAAATTTTCCACTCTCAAGAAGAGCTGTAGATACACCTTTTTGCACTAACCACTGGTGGGCTAATTTGGTGAGCATTTTTTCACCAAAGGAAAGTATTCGAGCCTCCACTGAAGGTGTAGAAACATGCAGAAGTGAAAGCCCAAGAGCAAGATTTTCTAATTCTTCGAAATCATCTTTCAAAAGTTCTTCTGCTTTTTCTATGTCGAGCTCTTTAGCAAAGCTAAGATGTCTTGCTTTAATGCTTTCAAGAGTTCCTCCAAAATCCCCCTTAAGAGAAAGCTCTTTAAGTTTCTCTAACTCGTTTGAGATTCCAGAAAGAGCTGAGCACACAAGAAAAGGAGTAAAGCCATGTTGCTTGTGTTTTTTACACACATCTAAAATCGTTTCCCAACGTTCTTTTGAGGAAACACTAGTACCTCCAAACTTTAGAACAACCCAGCTTCTTGCTTCCATCTCTTTATCTCCTTTTTGTTTTTAATCCTGAGAACTTATTTTTTCTTTTGAAGAGTTTTCTATGGATTTTTCTTTTTGTTTTTCTTCCTCTTCTTCTGATCTAATGCCTTTTTTGAAATTTTTAATGGATTCTCCAATTGCACTTCCTAAACGAGGTAGCTTCTCAGCACCAAAAAGTACTACAACAGCTCCGACGATCATTACAATTTCACCTGTTCCTAACATAAGATCTCCTTTATCTTTTCTAACAACACATGCTACACTAAGCGCACATTCTCTTACTTTTTGAGACAAAAAAGGAGTCGCCATGAATCAAACTATTGCTAGCAACTTAGAGTCTATAAAACAAGAACAAGACCCTATGATCACAAAGCGTGCCTGTAAAATTGTAGCGACTATTGGTCCGAGCTCAAATGATCCAAAAGTTTTAGAGCGTCTCATTCTAGCAGGTATGAATATTGCTCGCTTAAATTTTTCCCATGGCGATCATGCATTTCATGCAAAAAATATAGAAAATATCAGACAACTCTCTTCAAAATTAGGCAAGAATGTTGGAATCCTTCTAGATCTCCAAGGCCCGAAAATTCGCTGTGGTCGCCTGATCGGTAACAGTAATACCATCAAAAAAGGAAAGCAATACAATTTGTTTTTTGGAGTCGAACAGCAAAAAGAAGGTTTTATCCCGATTGATTACAAAAATTTAGCAGCAGACACAGAAGTTGGACATCGTGTTCTTATGGATGATGGTTTGCTCATTTTTCGAGTCATTGCTAAGAAAGAAAAAGAAATTATCATAGAAGCTTGCAACAGTGCTATTTTGAAGAATCGTAAAGGAATCAACTTCCCTGATTCTCATATTTCGCAACCAGCTCTCACAGAGAAAGATACAAAAGATTTACTTTTTGGCCTATCTCATGGAGTGGATGCGATTGCTCTTTCTTTTGTTCAAAGAGCTGCAGACATAAAGCAGTGTCGCAAAATTATTAATGTCCTCGGTTCAGATCTACCAATTATTGCAAAAATAGAAAAAGTTTCAGCTATAGAAGATATTGATGCCATTGCAAAAGAAGCTGATGGTCTCATGGTAGCAAGAGGTGATCTTGGTATCGAAGGGTCTGTAGAAAAAGTTCCTGCATATCAAGAAAAAATTATAGCAGCCGCAGAAAAACACGCAATCCCAGTCATCATAGCAACTCAAATGCTAGAGAGTATGACAAGCAACCCACAACCAACTCTTGCTGAAATCACAGACGTCGCTAATGGTGTTCTTGATCAAACAGATTGTGTCATGCTTTCAGGTGAAGTAGCTGCTGGTGACTATCCTGTTGAGTGTGTAGAAAAAATGGCATCAATTATTGATACTGTAGAAGTTTGGACTCACAAAAAAGGAGCACGCTACAGACACCCGCAGATTGAAGTCGATGATTGGCAAGTGCACACTTCTATTGCTAAAGCAGCTTGTGAAGCTGCTGATTCTCTCAAAGCAAAATATATTGTTTGCCTTACTCTCACAGGCTCTATTGCCTATTTGATTTCAAAGTGGCGCCCAAGCACTCCCATCATTGCAATTAGCCCAAGGTATGATGTTATCAAGAGACTTAGTTTTTGCTGGGGAGTGTCAGCTATCCAGAATCCTCTTTTTTACAACACAGACACTCTTCTTGAAGATATCCCTGAACTTTTAAAAAGTTATAACCTACTCGAAAAAAATGACACCATCATTATAACAGCTGGGATTCCTTTAAAAGGAATGTGCTCAACTAATATGATTAAAATTCATACGGTCTAAAGAGTGAACTCACCAAGAAATGCGAGTGCTAATTTTGAAAACTTAGCTGCATGATTTGCTGAATTATGAGACACAGCAAGAGTGTCTTCTTTTGTATGAATTTTTTCGTTATGACCATCAAAAGTAGACTCAAAAGGAAATGCCACAGGAAAGCCTTCTCGATACCAAGAAGCGTGATCAGAACAGGCATAACCACACTTGTCATAAGCCCAAGAGTAATCAGGGAGATACATTTCTACAAGTGAACTTAAATAAGTGCTTAAAGAATCTGTTGTGTAATCAGAGATAAAAACAAAATCATAACGGCTTCCAGAAAAGTTTGTCATATCAAACTGAAGAACAGCTTTCACGTTTTTTCCACTTCGAGCATAAGCTGTTGCGATTTCTTTAGAGCCACGAAGACCTACTTCTTCTGCTGCGTAAGATATAAATTGAAGTGTTTGGCGAGGGCGTTTTCCACTTTCAAGAAAAACACGAAGAACCTCAGTTAATGTTGCAATCCCAGAAGCATTGTCATCTGCTCCTGGGGCTCTCACATTTTCATCTGGAAACCACCCGGAAATTGAATCTCCGTGCCCACCTAAGATTACGAATTCGTCAGGAAACTGTTCTCCTTTGATGGTTAAAATAACAGAGGGTTGTTGAAAATTCTTGTGTTCAAAAAAAGAAACCGAAGTATCAGAGCGACCTTCTGCTAGAGACTTCCATTTTTCAAAAACCCAAGTTTGTGATTTAACACCATGAATTGACTCATAATAACGATTTTGAAAAGAAGAGAGCTTTTCAATAGTTTCTTTCATAAATGACGCGTTTACTTCTTCTATAAATTTCCTAACCTCTTCTTTATCCTCAAGTTTTTTTGATTCAAAGTTATCGAAAGTTTGAAAAGAATTTAAAAGAGAATAAGCTTCGTCCATAGAGTCTTCTAAAACATAACCACCACATCGCTTGAATTTTTCATGAGCTAAGTGACTGATATAAGGAAGAATCTGTTCATCAAGTGATACGAGAACAAGTTTACCAGCAGATTGAGAGAAGAAAATTTCAGGCCTTTTTTTAAAAATTTCTTCATACAGATCCTTGTCAAGAGAAATAAGTCGTGGTTCTGAAAAAAGATTTGCAGAACAGACGTAAAGAAATAAAGCAATAGAAATTTTCACATTCCCCATACTGACCTCCTTACCACACTTTGGATACTAGGGTTACTTTTTATTATAACAAATCTTGTATAAAAAATGGTGACTAAAAAAATTTAAATGATGAAAAATCGTAAATTTGAAGTCAGTTTTAGAATCGTGAAAAATAAAAAATAAAAGATTCTATGATATTAAGGCTCTGCAAAAGAAAAATAACGCTTCTCTTTTTTTATGCATTGACAAAGACCCTTATTTCTTATTTTCAGAAGAGAGATATCCAAAAAATAAAGAAAGGTTATTCATGACGTACAAAGCTCAAGCATCAAAAACATTCCAAAACAGACAATTAGCTACTTATGCTACTTTTGTGAGAGAGAATATTCTTGTAGAAAATCTTAGTAATCACTTTGGTATAATGCAAAAAATTCAAATTTGCCCAGTAGAAAAAACCATATTTTTCAACAAGATTTCTTTAGACTTAAGTCATCAACCTAAAATGTTTCTTGTTTTTTATTTCCTGTTCCTAGGAAAAGAAGACGGTCTTGACAGAGATGAATTAATCAGAAAAGTTTATAACCCTTTAGAATTAGAAATATCAGAAAGACAAAAGCGATGCCATCGCCACAATATTATAAAACTTCTTAGTCGTGCTAGATCTATTGCTAAAGAATTTTTTGGAGAAGAGTATTTTAAAGTTGATTGGTTTCCTCGTAGTGCTAAATTAAAACGTTGGTATCTTTGTAGACCAGATCTTGAAAATTTTACGAAAAGCTTAGGAAGCGAGAGCAACTTCTAGATATCTTTCAAGTGTTTCTTTAAAAGATTTTTGAGGTTTTCTTTTTAGAACATCTTTTTGGATATAAGCTAAAAAGAAGGAGCTATTATGAAAAAGTCTTTCAAACATTCTGCGAGCACAAAAACGGGAAAAATAACCCCAATAAAAATCTTCTTTTCCAGAGAGATGTTGCATAAAAGAAAGAATCTCTTCTTCTTTTGTATTTGCGCGACTAGTTTTTAAAAAATCTTTCACTTTTTTCATATCAATAAAAAGCTCAGAAGAAGAACTGCCTGTGTGTTTTGTGTGAGCGTATGGATTAAATATGAGTTCACACAAAGCAGAAAAAGTGACTTTTAGAAGACTTCTAGAAAAAATCTCTATTGGCTCTTCAGGAGACTTTGCGTTTGTTTTTATCGAAAAAAGAATAGCACCAATAGAAGAAATAAAAGATCCTAAAGTTAATACTGAATAAAAAATAATTTTTTTATCACAACAAACACTATAACCTGTAACGGAAATGGAAGACTTGAAGAATTCGTTTTGAATAGGACAAGAGATTTCATCTAATTTTTTTTGATTATTTTCTATAACTTTTAAATTATAATAGTAAAAATCCTTTAAATAAACGGAAATCCTAAAAAAAGAGGCTAATCTTCCAATTAATTCTCCTACTAAAAATTCAACATCATCAAAATCTTTCTTAAAAAGAACGTAGTCAAATGAAGAAAGGGACTTGCCCTCTCTTAAATTAAAAGCTTCTGCTTCAATATCATCCTCCCATTGCAGATAAGTAAGCCATTTGATCCAAGGAGGTGTGTTAATCAAGCAGTAATAACCGATATCCAAAGAAAGATATTTTTCAGCTCCAGGTACTTTTCTAAATTTATGATTAAAAAAGTATTCGTCCACATTTGACAAAACTCTTGTTATATGAATAGATTTTTCTTTCTCTTGTTGTTGATAAATCTTTAGGCTTAGATGATTTTCAGCTAAATGAAATTCACCGATTAGGCAAAAAATCTTTGATTTTTCTCCATTTTTTTTCAACTCTAGAAGTATATTTTTTGCAATAGCTTTATCTCTGTCACCAGTAGCTTTTAAAGATGAATTCACAGGAACGATAGAAATCCCAAGTTCTTTTGCTGTGTTAAAAATTTTTTTATAGTGAAACCAGGGAAAACACCATTTTTTATAATACCGAGTTTTTTTTAAAAATTCTTCTTCAGATATTTTGCCTTCAGAATAAAGTCTTATTTGATCTTTATCTTTTGCGTCAAAGGCTTCTAGAGCAATGATAATAGGAGATTCTTTGTCGTGCTTTCTATAAGATTTAATGGATTCAAGCATCAGAGTTTGACTCGTCATAAGAGTATGAAAATCACCAAAAAGAATAATTTCTGATTTCTGAATAGCGTCTAAGAATTCTTTTTTTGAACTTGGATAATGATCCTCAGGGAGGGTGTTACAAAATTCTTTTTCATATTTTGTGAGGGAAGATCTAGACTTTCCTGTGATTTTGCTAACTTTTTTCAAGTATTCAAAATACAGTTTTCTCTGAAAAACTACGATTGGGTGTAAGCTATCTAAGAGCATGATGCAGCTCCCTTCTCTAGTCTGCTTCTTTTAAAGAGCTTCCAAAAAAGAGAAGACTCTCTCTATCCTTAGACTAGCAAAAAAGAAGCTTTGAAAGAATCGGCATGAAAAGCCTAGCTCTTAGCTACTAACTAGAAAGAAAGAACATTATTTAGAGGTAAAATTATAGAAAAGCTTAAAACCTTCATGAGAATCTAAGAAGCCAAGAGATTTATAAAAAGAAAAAGTCTCTTTTCTTTCTTTATTGGTTGTCAGTTGGACTATTTTAGCATCGGATTCTTTTGCTATTTGAAGAGCAGAGAGAAGAAATTTACGACCAAGCCCCATGCCTCTCAAGTCTTTTCGGATTCGAACCCCTTCTATTTGAGCTCTTCTTCCTCCTTGGAAGGTCAAGTTCTCAAGGAGGTTGAGTTGAAGAGTTCCAATAATTTCATCATTCTTTTTAAGAACAAGAAGATAGTGAAGAGGAGTATCAAGAATTTTTTTAAGAGCTTTTTTGTAAGTATCTTTTTTGGTTGAGTTTTCTCTTTTTTTTCCAAAAAAATCATCTTCCAGTAAGTTTTGAAGGATTTCTAAATCTTCAAATTTAGCTTCTGTGACAAGAAGACCATCCTCAAGTTCACGTTTAGTGAAAATAGGAGAATAATGAGCTTTCTTCAGAGTTATGAGAGTAGGAAAAATAGATTCAGGAAGGTTCTCCCAAGAAAACCATTTCCACTCCTCGCACTTAAGAGGCTCTAGAAGTGACACTTCTCCAGAAGCTAAGTCAGCTTCATAAAAAAGTGTAACGTAATGTTTATTTTCTTCTTTGAAAAGATCATTTGTAGCTGTTACAAATCGAACGTTTTCTAGTGTAAGACCTACCTCTTCTAAAGTTTCTCTCCTCACTGTTTCTATTGGTGTTTCAAAAAATTCAAGATGACCACCTGGGCAACCCCAAAGGCCTTCTCCATGAGAACTTTTTCTTTTCCCAAGGAGAACTTTTCCTTTGTGTTTTATAAGGACACCAACACCAATCATTGGACGAGGAGGATTCATTAGTTTGCTAACTCAAGTTCTTCAAGAGCTTGATTTTGCGCTTCAAAAATTTCTTGAAGCGAGCTTTCTGCAGTAGAAATAGCTTCATTCAATTGATTTTGTGTGAAAGTCGCTCGTTCAGAAGTGCACTGAATCTCTTGTATTTTTCCACTTTGTGTCATGATGATAGACATATCAACATCAGCATTTACATCTTCAGAATAATCGAGATCGATCAGGAGCTCGTCATTTTTGATACCAACAGACACTGCTGCAATATTGTCTAAAATTGGATTTTGCTTAAGACGCCCAGCAGCCATGGCTTTATCCACAGCAAGTTTAAGAGCAAGCCAAGATCCGTTAATAGATGCTACACGGGTTCCGCCGTCTGCTTGAAGAACTTCACAGTCAACAACAAAAGTTGTGTCAGGGCATTTTGTGAGATCAACAATCCCTCTTAAGCTACGTCCAATGAGTCTTTGAATTTCTTGGGAGCGACCAGCTGTGTGGCCTCTTTCTCTCTTATTACGAAAATCTGTGGCGCTTGGAATCATGCAGTATTCAGCTGTGAGCCAACCTCTCTGGTAGCGCTGTCCTCTGAGCCAAGAAGGGACACCATTTTCCATACTTACAGTGCAAAGAACAACAGTTCCTCCCATTTCGACAAGAACGCTTCCTGCAGGGTTTTTTGTGAAATTTGGAACAAAACGAATAGGACGAATTTGTGTTGATACACGGCCATCAGATCTCATGGTCTAGGACTCCCTTATATAGTAAGAGGACAGAACGAAGTGTCGTGTCCCTGAAAAAAAAATTAGTCAGCAGGCGCGACGGGGATTTTACAAAAAATTTCTTCAGGGTACAAGCCATTAAAACAAGCATGACAGTGCTTTGTTCGAGTACCCTTCTCAAGGACTTTCTTTAAACTCTCAAGGCTTAAGAATTTGAGAGTATCCACACCAAGAATATCTGCCATTGCTGGAAGTTTGTTTTGAGCCGCTAGGAGATTATCTCTTGTGGGAGTTGAGACTCCGTAGTGACACGAATAAGCAATAGGAGGAGAACTAATTCTCAAGTGAATTTCTTTTGCGCCTGCATCACGAAGCATCCGAATAATTTTACGACTAGTAGTACCTCGCACAATTGAGTCATCGATAACAACCACACTTTTATCTTTCAAAACAGAGCTCACAGGATTCAGCTTTAATTTCACACGAAAATCTCTAATAGCTTGTGTTGGTTCTATAAAAGTACGACCTACATAGTGATTTCGTACAAGTCCTAGCTCAAAAGGGATCCCAGAGGCTTCAGCATAGCCTATTGCTGCTGGTACTCCTGAATCAGGGACAGCAATGACAAAATCAGCATCTAGTTTTTCTTCCTGAGCAAGAGCTTTTCCCATAGCTTTTCTATAAGTGTAGACGGTCTCTTTTTCTAAAAGACTATCTGGTCTTGAAAAGTAGATAGGCTCAAAAGAACAGTAACGAGGAGTTATTTCTCTTGGAAGACTTGTAGAAGAAAAATTTTCACAGTTGATAGAAAGAAGCTCTCCTGGTTTTACATCTCTTAAGTACTCAGCATCGAGAAGATCAAGAGCACAACTCTCACTCGCTAGAATAAACGCTTTTCCTCTTCTGCCAAAAACAAGAGGTCTAAAACCAAAAGGATCTCTTATTCCATAAAGTTTTTTTTGTGTGGCTAAAACAATAGAATAAGCACCGTATATACGTTTTGAGACTTCTTTTAGACACTCTTCTAGTGTATCAACTTTTGTTCTTGCAATGAGATGCAGGATGACTTCAGAGTCGCTTGTTGAGGTGAAAATACTTCCTTTTTCTTCTAGCTCTTGTCTCAGTTCTTTAGCGTTTGTGAGATTCCCATTGTGAGCGATAGTGATAGAGCCAAACTTAGCACTTCGGAATAAAAAAGGTTGGATATTATAAGCAGAGTGCCCTCCTTGTGTAGCATAGCGAACATGTCCAATGGCAAGATCTCCTGGAAGTTTTTTTAAAATATCTTCTTTGAATACATCATTCACAAGACCAAAACCTTTGTGAGAAGAAAGATCACCATCTTCACCTGTGGTGAATGAAACAATTCCGCAAGCCTCCTGTCCTCTATGCTGGAGAGCATAAAGACCAAAGTAAGCAAGTTGTGATGCCTCAGGGTCACCGATAATTCCTATAATTCCGCACATAGTGCCTCTTTAGTGAAAAAGTTTTTTTGTTTCTTTTTGAATTTTTTCTTTCAACGAAAAGAGTGAAATTTTTTCGTTGAGGAAAATAAGTGTATCCCCTTCTTTTTTGACACAAGCAATTTTTGTGAGCTTGTTTTTCTTTAGCTCTTTTCCTTTTTCTTCAAAATTTTCTTCAAAAGAAGGAGGAAGAACAATAAGATAGCCTCCTACAATTCCTGCTAAATAAAGCTCAAGATTTTTTTCTTTGTCACAAAAAGTTTCAATACTCCCTGTGAACTGACAGAGTCGCAAGAGGCTTGGCAAGATACCTTCTCTATCAATATCTTTAATTGCAAAGATATTTTCTTCTTTTGCAAGAGAATGAATAAATTTGTTAGCTTCTTTTTCTGTTTCACATTGAATAGGTGTTAACACTTGATTAGGTAGCTCGTATTTTAAAGTTTCCCACAAATGAGAGGCAGGAAGGTTTGTGGCATTTTCTTTATAACTAAGAAGGTAAACTGTGAAATCTTTTTCTGAACAAACAGCTTGTTTAGCAAGAAGGGGATTATCATGAAGCCCAACCATACCGATCATAGGAGTGGGGAGAATACTCTTTCCATTTGTTTCATTATAAAGACTTACATTTCCGCTCACAACTGGAGTTTCTAACTCTTCACAGGCTTGTGTTATTCCCTCTACAGCTTCAGCAAAAGACCACATAATCTCTGGAATCTCAGGATTCCCCCAGTTGAGACAGTCTGTGATAGCAAAAGGAGTTGCTCCTGTAGCGATAATACTTCTAGCAACTTTGTAAACACTTTGTCTTGCACCTTCTCTTGGTTCAAGGCCGCAATAATTCTCTAAACAATTAGCAGCAAGAGCAATTCCAACAGGCTGAGGAGAGCAGTTTGGCTCAAAGATTTCAAGGACACTAGCTCCTCCTCCTTCTTGAGAAAGAACTGTGCGTAATCCGACCTCTTGATCATACTGCTCATAAATAGCTTCATGAGCTACTCTGCCTGCGCAAAGTTTTGCAATCATATGTTCAAGATTTTCTTTGAAAAAAAGAGTTTGCCAACTTTCGCTAGGAGATTTACAAGGAGAGGCTTCTCGTTGCTTCATAGGGCGTCTATAAAGCGGAGCCCTTTCCACAAGAGGTTCAACAAACATATCAATATGAAGTTTTTCATTAAAAACAGCTTCAACTTTTTTTGTGTCAGTGATCACACCAATTTTATTATAAGCAAGATCCCATTTTTCAAAAACAGCTTCTAGTTCTTTTTGATGCTTTGGTTCTATGACCATAAGCATTCTTTCCTGGGATTCAGAAAGCATCAGCTCATAAGGACTCATACCGACAGTTCTTGTAGGAACGCTATTCAGATCAAGAAATACACCAGTTCCAGCGCGACTAGCCATTTCAAAAACAGAGGAAGTAAGTCCTGCTGCTCCCATATCTTGAAGTCCAACAACAAGTTTTTTTTCTAGAACTTCAAGAGTAGCTTCGAGTAAAAGCTTTTCAAAGAAAGGGTCCCCTACTTGGACAGCTGATCTTTCTTCTTCTTTTGTATCATCAAAACTAGCAGAAGCCATGGTTGCTCCATGAATACCGTCTCGTCCTGTAGCAGCTCCAACATAATAGATGAGATTGCCAACACCAGCGGCACTTCCCGTGAAAATTTTATCTTCATGAACAATGCCACAGGCCATAGCATTCACAAGAATATTTCCATTATAACTCGGATCAAAATGAGTTGAGCCTGCAACAGTGGGGACACCAACACAGTTTCCATAGTCTCCAATTCCCTTCACAACGTTTTCACAAAGCCAAGGACTTTTTGCGTGAGATTTTTCTCCGAAGCGAAGAGCATTAAGAAGAGCAACAGGTCTTGCTCCCATGCAAAAGACATCTCTTAGGATTCCCCCTACTCCAGTAGCAGCCCCTTGGTAAGGATCGATGTAACTTGGGTGATTGTGGCTTTCCATTTTAAAAGCAAGACAGAGTTTGTCTTTAAGACGAACAACTCCTGCATTTTCTCCTGGGCCCATGATAACATGAGGGCCTTTTGTAGGAAATTTTTTCAAGTGAACACGAGATGATTTATAGCTACAGTGCTCACTCCACATAGCAGAAAAAACTCCTAGCTCAGCAAGAGTTGGTTGTCTTTCTAAAATTGAAAGAATATTTTCATGATCTTCTTTTGTAATTTTATGAGCTGCTAGGAGTGCCTCTAGATGAGAAGTCTCTGCGTGTGCAAAAGGAGCTCTATCTGTAATAACTTTGTTCATGATCTTTCCAATATCAAAGTGATAAAAGTTAAAGGGCTTGTGATAAGAAGTATTCTAAAATTTTTTTTCCGTCTGTGGAGATCCTTCTGTGAGGAAGTGCAGCTCTTTCAGGATGAGGCATCATACCAAGAATCTTTCCACAAGGAGATGAAATCCCAGCAATGTCTTTTGCAGATCCATTCGGATTGTTTTCATAGGTAAGAAGAATTTGATCATTATCTTCCAAATTTTTTAAGCCATTTGCATCAAGATAGTAGCGACCATCTTTATGAGCTACCGGGATGTCTAAGGTTTTTTCAGAAACAATTTTTTTCCAAAGAAAATCTTTTTTTGAAGAAATAAGTTTTGTTTTTTTACAAATAAATTGATTGTGACTATTTCTGAGAAGAGTGCCTGGCAAAAGACCTGACTCTGTCAAAATTTGGAAACCATTACAGATACCAAGAATTGACCCACCTTTTTTAGCGTGTTCTCTAATGGCAGTCATTATAGGAGAAAAAGAAGCTAATGCACCAGAGCGCAAGTAATCACCATAAGAAAACCCTCCTGGCAAAATCAAACCTCGTACTTTTGGAAGAGAAACTTCTGTGTGCCAAACTCTTAAAAGATCTATGCCAAAAATATCTTTGAAGGCTCTTTCACAATCACGATCACAGTTAGATCCAGGGTACAGAATAATTGCAACTTGAGAGGAAGATCCGTTCATAAATTATTTCCTTGGACAGCTTGCTCAGCATCAATTTTTTGAATAGCGTAGGTTTCTGAAAGCGGATTAGTGAGATAATTTCTGGCAAGATTTTCAACTTCTTCTAAGGAATCGCTTTTGTCTTCTAATTCTAAGAAAAACGTTTTAGAGATAGTTATGTTTTTTATCGCTGAAAACCCTTTTTTCCTTAGGCTTTGCTCAATAGCTCGGGCTTCTGGGTCGAGAATTTCTTTCTTAAATGCAACATCAATTTTATACTTCATAGCCAGGTTATTCCTTTGGAGTTTATAAGGAGGAAAAATTTTACCGTATTCTTTTCTAGATTTCAATTTCTTTCCTTGAGAAGAGTTTTAAAAAAGGAGAATGCGCTTTGTTTGTTAAACTGTCTGAGCTCTTATTTCTTTTGATTGTTTCAGAGAATACTCTTCTTGGAAGTTTATTAGAAGACTTTAACAGAGATGAGTCTCCTAGAGAGATTTTTTCAGCGACTGATTTTCTAAAACAAGCTATGAGAGAAGTGGAAGAAACAGCTGAACTAGGAAAAGACGCTCTTAAAATGCTAGAAGAACAAGGAGAAATGCTTGCTAAAGTCGAGAACTGTCATGACAATGAACTTGTTCCAAGTTTAAATCAAACAGATATTATTCTTCACAACTTATCTCGTGGTGTTAAAGAAATTTTTTTTGGGAATGCAAAGTTTTCAAAAGAAAGAACTCTTAGAATTCTCGAAAAAAATGAAGAATACGCTTATGTAAAAACATGGAAATTCCCAAAAGGATGGATGTGGGAAGAAAGAATTATTGGACTTAAACACAAAAATCTTATTGTTTATGGAAAGATACTTCAACACAATTATGCTAAAGTTATTCCTCTTGAAAAAGCTAGTCTAAGAGAAATAAAAAATTCTGAATCGAACGATAGGCAGTTTGGTGTAGAAGTTTCTTATGAGAGGAAAAACATTTCATTTTTCTTTTCTAATAAAAAAACAATGAGTGAGTGGAGAAAAAAATTAACGAATTATATTTCTCTAAAAGGAAATAAACAGAAAGTTTCTAGGTTAGAAAAAAAATCAAAATTCAATGATGGATTTACAGATGAAGATCATAGAGTTTTAGATCAAATACACAATTCTCTCGATGGGATATTAGAAATAAGTAAAACAATTGGAGAGACTGTGGACTCTCAAACAAGACAGATTGGGCGCATTTCAGGGGGAGTGGGTAATAGTCTTAAAACTATTGAAAATCAAAAAAATCGACTCCGAAAAATTCATAATCGTTTTTAAAGAATTACTTTTTTATTTTTTTAAGGAAGGTTTTTTGTGAAGCGTTTTTTTTGTGTAATTTCTTTTTTCTTTCTTTCTCAGTGTGGGAAGCTTATGTCTCCTTTTTTCCTCAAGCAGAGCCTATCAAAAGAAGATTTTTCTGATAAAAATATTTTTGTTGTTACTTGGAATTCTGAATACAGCTCAGGTTCAAAAGGAATGGTGTCTATGCTGAAAGAAAAAATTTTAAGTTTCCATAAAAAACCAGAGGTCTTAGCTGTTTGTGTTCAAGAAGCTAAAGAAGAAAAAAAAATAAAAAGAAATTTAGGTAGGAGGCTTAAAAACGAGCTAAAAGAATATAGTCTCCTAGGAGAAGAGAAAATTACGGGGATAACAAAAATTTTTAAAGGAAGAAATTTCACAGGGCTAACTCTTCTTGTTAAAAAAGATTTTCTAAAAAAAATAGAACTTTCCACTGTAGTAAAAGGGAAACACCAGCCTAATCTATTTAGGGGCACTAAAGGGGGCGTTTGGATAAGTTTTAATTACAAAGGGTCTGAGACCCCTCTCGTTGTAGCTTGTACTCACTTAAGTGCAAAAAATAAAGAAACGCGAAAAGAAAATTTAGTATCTCTCACTTCTGCACTTCATAAGACTAAGAGTGATAAAATAATTTTATCAGGGGACACAAACTATAGACTAGACAGAAAGACTCTAGGATTAAGCGTTTCAGAAAACAGAAAAGAAAATATAACTGTAAAAGAATTTACTCTAAATTATTTGCTTAGAGGAAATCAGGGTTTTCTTGATCTTTCCCATGGGAGTTTACTCGAGAAAGATTTTAATGAGACTCATTTTGACTGTTCTGGGTATGAAGATCCTTTTGTTTTGAGAGATTATTACCCGCCTACATATAAGCTTAGTTATAAGTCACAGCAAGATAAAGATGCTTGTGCTCGTTACAAAAGGACAGCACTTAAAAAAATAGTAAATAAAGAGCAAAAGTATAAAGATGCAAAAGCTTGCTATTTCTCAGGAAAAAAGGATAGTGATCCGGTTTCTCTCAAAGCTCGGGAACTTAACATCGGTTATTTAGATCAGGTTTGTATAAAAAAAGAAGGAAAAATAAAAAAAATTTTTCAAGGAAGTTTTCCTGTTTTTGAATCTGATCACACGCCCGTTTGGTCTCTTCTTGCTTTTTAAAAAGAAATGAATTTTACCCTAAACTTGCTTTTAAAAACTCAAGATTGAGTTGGGCTATAGAATCTGCAGAAATTTCTTTTGGACAAACTGCTTCGCATTCAAGAGTGTTTGTGCAGTGACCAAAACCAGCTTCATCCATTGCTTCGACCATAGCTTTAGCTCGTTTTTTCTTTTCTATTTGTCCTTGTGGAAGATGAGCTAAGTGAACAGCTTTTGCTGAAAGAAAAAGAAGAGCTGAGCCATTTTTACAAGCAGCCACACAGGCACCGCAACCAATACAAGCAGCAGCGTCCATAGCTTTATCAGCATCTTCTTTTGATATTAAGAGGTTGTTAGCGTCAGGTACTGGGCCTGTGTTGACACTGATAAAACCACCTGCTTCAATAATTTTATCAAGACCTTTTCTGTTCACCACAAGGTCTTTAATCACAGGAAAAGCTTTCGCTCGCCAAGGCTCAATATAAACATGCTCACCATCTTTAAAGCTTCTCATATGAAGCTGGCATGTGGTTGTAGCTTTTTCTGGTCCATGTGGAACACCGTTAATCACAAGAGAGCAAGCTCCACAAATGCCTTCACGACAATCATGTTCAAAAGCAACTGCCACTTCTCCCCTGGAGACAATTTCTTCATTTAGTAAATCGAGCATTTCAAGAAAAGACATATCAGGAGAAACATGATCTAACTCATAGGTTTTAAATTCACCTGGATCGTTTTTTGTTTCTTGACGCCAGACATGAAGTGTTAGTTTCATTTATTTGTAGCTCCTTGTTGTCAAGCTAACATTTTCAAATTTTAGTTCTTCTTTGTGTCTAAGAGGAGTTTTACCCTCTTTGTGCTCCCAAACAGCTACGTGAGCAAATTCGTCATCGTTTCGTTTCGCTTCTCCATCTTCTGTTTGATACTCTTCTCTGAAGTGTCCACCACAAGACTCTTCTCGTTCAAGAGCATCTCTACACATGAGTTCCGAGAATTCTAGAAAATCAGCTACACGTCCTGCTTTTTCAAGTTGTTGATTGAGAGATCCTGCATCTCCTGTGACATTTAAATTTTCCCAAAACTCATCACGAAGCTCTGGGATTTTTTTGAGAGCCTCTTTAAGGCCTTCCTTTGTGCGAGCCATACCACAGTATTCCCACATAATGGTTCCAAGCTCTTTATGAAAGGCTAAAGGAGATTTTTTGCCTTTTATATTTAGAAATTTAGAAATTTTTTCCTCTACGTTTTCTTGTGCCCCTTTGGCTTCTTGTTCGAGAGCTTTTGATTTCTCAATAGGTTTTTGCCCAGCAAGATATCCCCCAAGAGTGTAGGGAATTACAAAATAACCATCTGCTAGGCCTTGCATGAGAGCGCTTGCTCCTAATCTATTAGCACCATGATCGCTGAAGTTAGCTTCTCCTAAAACAAAAAGTCCTGGAACAGTTGATTCGAGGTTGTAATCTACCCAAAGACCACCCATTGTATAGTGAACAGCAGGGTAGATTCGCATAGGAACTTCGTAAGGATTTTCATCTGTAATTCTTTGATACATGTCAAAAAGATTTCCGTAACGCTCTTTTATAGTTTTTTGTCCAAGACGTTTAATAGCATCTGCAAAATCTAGATAGACACCAAGGCCGGTTTCTCCCACTCCTAAGCCTTTATCGCAAGCTTCTTTTGCACTTCTTGAAGCAATATCTCTTGGAGCTAAGTTTCCAAAACTTGGGTATTTTCTTTCGAGATAGTAGTCTCTATCTGTGTTAGGAATATTTGGGGGAGAGCGTTTGTCTTTTTTCTGCGTTGGAACCCATACTCTTCCATCATTTCTAAGAGACTCTGACATGAGTGTCAGCTTTGATTGGAAGTGCCCACTCACAGGAATACAGGTTGGATGAATTTGAGTGTAGCAAGGATTTGCAAAGCCAGCTCCTTTTTTATAGGCCCTAAAACTAGCTGTTACGTTAGATCCAACAGCATTTGTCGAAAGAAAAAAAGTGTTTCCATAACCACCTGTGGCTAAGATGACACAATCACCATAGTGCCTATCAATAGCTCCTGTGATGAGATTTCTTGTGATGATACCTTTTGCGTGTCCATCCAGAAGAATGAGATCAAGCATTTCTGTGTGAGTAAACATTTCAACAGCTTTTTGACCTACTTGTTTTGCAAGAGATGAGTAAGCACCAAGAAGAAGTTGTTGGCCTGTTTGACCTCTAGCATAGAAAGTTCTAGAAACTTGAGCTCCACCAAAAGATCTGTTTGCTAACAGCCCACCGTATTCTCTTGCAAAAGGAACCCCTTGAGCTACAGCTTGATCAATAATGTTCACAGAAGTTTCGCTAAGACGGTAAACGTTTGCTTCACGAGAGCGAAAATCTCCACCTTTAATAGTGTCATAGAAAAGACGGAAAACACTGTCTCCATCTCCTTGGTAGTTTTTAGCTGCGTTAATGCCCCCTTGAGCTGCAATACTATGAGCCCGTCTTGGGCTATCTTGAAAACAAAAACAAGACACCTGATACCCAAGCTCTGAAAGAGTAGCTGCAGCAGAAGCTCCTGCTAAACCAGAACCAACAACGAGAGCTTTATATTTTCTTTTGTTCGCAGGAGAAACGAGTTTTGTGTTGAATTTGTGGTTAGACCATTTTTTTTCAAGAGGCCCATCAGGAATTTTTGCGTTGAGTTCCATAAAGTTCTGTCTCACTCTTGTTGGTTATTGAATGATGCCAAAGAAAATTGAAGCTGGGATAGAGAGAAAACCAAGTGCTAAAACAACCCCAAGAAGCACACTTCCTCTATTCAAGAAGTCATTATACTTCTCGTGTCTAAGGCCAAGAGTTCTCCAAAAGCTTTGAAGACCATGAACAAGATGAGCCATCAAAAGACAGATACTCAAACAATAAAAAAAAGTGAGCAGGGGGGATTTAAAACTAAGAATTAACATGGAATAAACATCGTAATGCCCAAGAAGAGCAAACTCTTCATGTGTCACTCTAAAAGTCAAATGAGCTAGATGATAAAAAGCAAAAGACAAAAGAACAAGCCCTGAAAGCATCATACTACGAGCGACATAAGTTGAGCGTTTATAGCTTTTAACTTTGTACTGGTGCTTCTTGGTTTTTCGGTTCATAGATGTTAGCCGAATAGCGCAGTAAATATGAAGCGCTGCAGCAAAAAAAAGTCCTATGCGCAAAACCCATAGCACTTCAATGTAGTCTCTTAAAGTTTTTGCATACGTATTAATGGCATGAGGCCCTTTAAACACAAGAAGATTTCCAGAAAGATGAGCAATAAGAAAGCCAACAAGCATAAGCCCTGTGACAGCCATTATCATCTTACAACCAACAGAGGAGTTAAAAAAACTTTTGAAACCTGTCACTCAAATATCTCCTGTATGATTTTTTTGGGGGGCAAATGGCTTCGTAAATAAAGTGGGGGGTAGTTTAATCGAATTGTTTTTTTTCTCAATGATTTCTTGTATTTTTTTTTGTTAGTCCAGGTCAGGAAAGAGGATTCTAAAATCTTTTCGACTTAAAGCATTAACAGCTCTTTGGAGGAAGCTTATTCCTGCATCGTTTTTTTCATCAAGAGCTTCCGCATTGTCTTTAAGCCAAAACTTTAAGGCCTCAATTCTTATGGCTCCCTTTGTGTTTTCTAAAAAATAGAAGCTAGGAGAAATTCCATTAAAGACAGCCTGTAATGCTTCCTTATTCTTCTTTAGGTAGGGCATCACAATTTTGAAAATAGAGAAAACACCTAGGTTACATAGCTTAGAAAAAAAAGATTCCCCATTTTTTTTAGCAGTAAGCAAAATTGTCTGCTCTTCTAAGCTTATGCTTTCAAAAAGAGTCCATAACAAAAGTGATGCTTTTTTTTCAAGTTCTTCTCGTGTTTTTTTATCTGTAAATTTCTCTACAGTTTTATTTTCAAATATGTCAAAAACATTAAAAATAATAGGAACATCGTTTTCATCTATAGTACATGGATTTTCTCTTGCGCTAAGAAGCTTTTGAACGGCTTCTAAATCTAAGTGTTTAAAAGCTAAGTCTAATGTGTTTTGGGGTTTTCTAAGATTTCTTGAAGCAGCAAAAGAAAAAGAAGAGTTGATCAAAAAATAAGAACTAAGAAATAGTAAAAAAAGAACTTTCACGAAAACGCCTCCTAAAATGATGATGTATCTAAAATTTCTTTCTAAATATCCCTACTGGAAAAAAACTTTTTTTCAAAATGAATTTTTCTTCTAGAAACAATTCCTAATGCTTTTTAAAGTTTCCTATAATAAAATCATCAGCTGATGAATCTAAAAATAGGGCAAAATTATGGAAAAAATTTTTTTGATTTGGAAACGATTTCTTCTGGTTTTTTTACCATGTTTTTGTTTTCTTTTCTTGAATTTTGAACCTTATTCTTTTTTTCAATCACAAGCAGGATGTTTCATTTTAGTTGGTTTTTGGATTCTTCTTTGGTGGTCTTTTGAGGTCGTTCCGATCCCTGTTACTTCTCTTTTGCCTCTTGTTTTATTTCCATTGCTTCACATAACCACAGAAAATGAAGTTGTTTTGAGTTATTCACATCCAGTTATTTTTCTTTTTATGGGTGGATTCTTCTTGGCTAAAGCTCTTCAAATTACAAATCTTCACAAGAGAGTTGCTTTGAAAGTTTTATCTCTTATTGGAGGTAGTTATCACGGGATTCTTCTAGCCTTTATGATGACTAGTTTTTTCCTGTCTATGTGGATTTCAAACACAGCAACCGTTCTTCTTATGTTATCAGTGGCTTCTGGGGTTCTTCTTTTTTTTGAAGAAAGAGACTATAATCCTTCTTCTTTCAAAGCTTTTTCAGCAGCTTTGTGCTTAGGGATTGCTTATAGCTCTTCTATTGGAGGAACAGCTACTTTAATCGGAACTCCTCCCAATGGACTTTTATCTTCTTATCTAAAAAAACAATATGACATTGAGCTTTCCATGTTTGAGTGGATAAAAAACATATTTCCATTTTCAATTTTACTTTTTGGTGTTCTTTGGTTCTGGTTTGTTTATGTCGTTTTTCGTTTTCCAAAACAAAAAATTGAAGTGAAAGATTATCTCAAAAAAGAAGAGTTAAAACTTGGGGTTTATTCTTACGACGAAAAAGTAGTCAGTATCGTTCTTGTTCTAACAGCTTTTGCTTGGATTTTTCGTCCTTTTATTGAAGAAAGGCTGTCTATTTTTTTGAGTGATTCTATGATTGCAATTTTAGGTTCTCTTATTCTTTTCTCATGGCCATCAAAAAGAAAAAATGGTTTTATTTTAGATTGGACTACAGCT